>OBEQ010716428.1_pt1 | contig 132646 bp, 136 predicted proteins | sample 1670901 | NCBI WGS metagenome assembly OBEQ01 (sample SAMEA104232315, study PRJEB22302) | groundwater metagenome | biome: forest; feature: aquifer; material: groundwater | place: USA | collected 2011-08-07 | depth 5.4 m
CGCCACCTAAGGATCATCCTTGGCACAACTTTAAATTCGGCTCAAAGGAAAAAGAAGAAGTTTTAGCAGGAGCTCTTTAAAAACAGAAATACGACATTCCTATTTTGGTAATAATACGACATTTCTATTTTGGCTTGACAGGGGTCTAGTTGGCTCTTGACAAGAACATAAGCTTGTGTTACATTACAGTAACCGCTAAGCAGGATATAGGTTTATAAGCAATAGCGTTTATTAAACGAAAGAAAGTATTTATTCGTTTGTCATAAAGGAGGCGTAAAATGAGAGTAGGGATTCTTTTTGTTTTGATGCTATTAGGTTCTTTGATGGTTGCTTTTGATCCGGGGGCTGTTTTGGCGCAAGATAATAATACTACTACTCAAAAAATAGAGGCCGCAGAGGCTTCAGAGGCTGCGGAGGCTGCGGAGCCTGCTACTCAGGAAAATGAACCGGTTTTTGATCCTTCTGCGTCTGAGATGCAGTGGTTATGGGGAGAAGTCCGTTCCGTAGATACTCAGAAAAATGAAATTACAATTGAATATTTGGATTATGAAACGGATACAGAAAAAGAAATTAAAATGTCGGTTGACGCAACTGCCGCTTATGAGAACGTTAAGTCTATAAATGATATTAAAGTAGACGATATTATCAGCGTGGATTATGTATTTAGCCCCGACGGCAGGTATATCGCCAAGAATATAAGTATAGAAAAACCGGAAGAAAAACCGGAACTTCAAAAGAAGGTTACAGGGGAAGTGGAAGATCTAATTAATGCGACTACTTCGGTAAGCCCGTAGTGTATTCATAAGAAGTTTATTTTTACCTAAACGTTAAACCCCGTTAGGGAAATTTATCCTCTAACGGGGTTTGCAATTATAATAGATAACAGGAGATGTTTGATTAAGGTGGTTAAACTGGTTATTTTTGATTTAGATGGGACATTAATTGATGCCTATCCGGCGATAACGAGAAGTTTTAACTATGTTATGGTTAAGCTTGGATATAAACCGCAAAAAGCTTCGGTTATTCGTAAAACTGTAGGGTGGGGCGATAAGAACTTGCTTAAGCCATTTGTAATTACACGGGATTTGAATAAAGCGCTTTCTGTTTACCGCAGGCATCACGCGGGGGCATTGGTTAAATATTCGAGCGTTTTTCCTAAGGTTCATAAAGTTATGTCTTATCTTAAAAATAAAGGGTATAAACTTGCTGTAGCTAGTAACCGGCCTACGCGTTTTTCCTGGATTTTGATCCGGCATCTCAAACTAAAGAAGTATTTTGATTACGTTCTTTGCGCGGATAAATTACGAAACGGCAAGCCTAATCCGGAGATAATAAATAAAATTATGCGTAGATTTAAGGTTAGCCCTTCTGAAACTTGGTTTGTAGGGGATATGCCTATTGATGCAGAGGCGGGAAAGCGTGCGGGAGTCGGGACAATTATTGTTACAAGCGGTTCAAGCACAAAAAAAGAGATAGAAGCGGAAAAACCAGACATTATTTTAAAAAATGTCGCTGATTTGTTAAAAATTATCTGATTTTGTGTTTTTTCTTGGAGCATAGGTAAGTATATAATATGTTGTGATGCCCCAAAGGGGGTGTGGGGGAGATTGTGCCCCCCTAGCGGAAGAAAATTCCTCGTCATAAAGTTATTCTGAGGCTAAGCGTGGAATTTTCTTGACCGTATAGTATTTATATTGTAGAATTTAAAGCACTGGCATAATTTTAGCTCGTAGCTGCATAATTTAGCGGGAAAAAGCTGGTATGAAAAAAGTGTTATTTATCATTTTTTTTGGAGTAATGATTTTAAGCCTGAACGGATGCGGGAGTTTAAGGAAAATTCATAAGATTTACGCTCCGAAAATTCCTCAAGATGTGCAAACGGCGGCTATTCATTCTTACAGCGGGCCCAAGGTTTGCGTGGCGGTAGCGGATTTTGAAATAAATACAGCCAAAGCTAATAATGAAATGGGCTCAGGCTTAAGGCAGATGCTAATTACGGCATTAAATAAAAGCGGTTATTTTTTTATCCTTGGAAGGCAGGCTGTAGACCTTTCAACAAATAGTGCCTTACCGGAAGACGCGGCCAAGAAAGCGGATTTTATTGTTACGGCGACAGTTATTGATTTTGAATCGCAGGCTTCGGGCGGTAATGATGGGGTTGGCGGCGGGGGCGGGCTGAATAACGGCAGGTTTGGCGGATTATTGGGAGAAACATTAAATAAGGCGCATTTATCAATGAATATCAGTATAATTAACGCTTCAACTTCGGCAGTTTTGGCGGCTACGCTTGTTCATGGGCAGGCGGCTGCGGATATAAGTAAATCAGGTATAAGTGAATTATCTGATAATAGTGAATTAGACAGCAGGCTATCTGGTTATATTAATATCCCGATGGGGAAAGCAATACGGGAATGTATTAATGAGGCAGCGCGATATATAACACAGACAGCAAAACTTAAATAGGAGAATTAAATTATGGGCGGCAAACGTAAACGTAGAGGCAAGCTTAATTGGCGTTCAAAGAAAGCTAATAAAGGTAGAAAACCTTGTTTAGGTTAAAACTAATTTGTTTGTTTTTCGCTTAAATATATTGTTAACGCTTAATAATTAGCTCATATGGAAATTAAGGCAAGAATAAAAGGCCCGGTTATTATATTGGATTTATGCGGTTCCATTGATGTAAATTCGGCGAATCTGATAGAAATCGTGGGCCAGTGTGTCCGCGACGGCCATTGCGATATTTTGTGCAATTATGAAGAAGTTATAACAATTGATTATATGGGCATATCTGTAATAGCGATTGCTTATAGGGAAATAATTAATAGCAATGGCAGGATGAAGTTGGCAGGCGTGCCGGCGCATTTGCGGAACCTGTTTTCGGTTACGGGCTTAGACAAGGAAATTGAAATATACGCAAGCGAGGAATTGGCGTTAAACAGTTTTAAGGAAGATCAGGTTATCGAAAACATAAAAAAACTGCAGTTAAGAAGAAGGTTTAAACGGCTTCCGATAGGCATAAAAATAGAATTAAAGGCAAAGTATAGCAGTAATCCCGTGTGTGTTGGCGCGGATATCTTTAATCTGAGCGCTCTTGGAGCTTACATATTCGGTTGCGCTGATTTTAAATTAGGCGATGAAGTAATGTTAAGATTTAAAGCCCCGCCGAAGTTGCAAGGCATGGAACTTGAAGCGAAGGTTGTTTGGCTCTGCGATAAACAGTTACAACCGCAGCTTTATCCCGGGATGGGGATAGAATTTTATAATATTCAGGCAGCTGTCCAGGAAAAATTGCTTGATTATATCGAAAAAAACCTTTCGCTTATGCCTCCCGGGGAATAAATATTCCTTTCATTATCAGGCCCTGATTAAGGCGGGATCATCTTTGACGGTATGATCCCGCCTGTTACGATATTAAAAATTATAACACGAAAGCGTAAATATGGCAGACTTAGTGCGGTTTGGGGTTTCCTTGGAAAAAGATTTATTGAGCAAATTTGATCAACGCATCAGAAGCAGAAATTATACGAATCGTTCTGAGGCTATCAGGGATTTAATCCGCGAAGGCCTGGTGAAGAATGAATGGCGGCAGGGCAAAGTTGTTACAGGCTCAATTAATCTTGTGTATGACCATCATAAACGCCGGCTCCTGAATTATCTTACGGATATTCAGCATGAATTCCATGACGATATACTTTCTACTCAGCATATTCATTTAGACCACAATAATTGCCTTGAGATCATAGTTGTAAAAGGCGCTCCCAGGAATATCGAGTCGCTTTACGGGAAACTTAATTCGGTTAAAGGCGTTAAACACGCGAGTTTCGCCATGTCTACGACAGGCAAGGATATAGTTTAACAATAAAGGCTGTATTTTTTTTAATCAGTAGTAGCACGAATATAATAATAGTGGCACAAAAGAGGGTGTGTATGCATATACCGGATGGATATTTGGGCCCGGCAACCTGTGGGTTTTTTTATCTGATAATGCTGCCCATATGGGCAGCTGCTTCAAGATTTGTTAAGAAAACCCTTATGGCAAAACAGGTGCCCCTGTTGGCAATAGGTGCCGCATTTAGTTTTGTAATTATGATGATTAATGTCCCGATACCGGGGGGGACAACCGGGCACGCGGTGGGCGGAGTTTTAGTTGCCATACTTTTAGGGCCTCAGGCGGCCTGTATTGCGATTACGGTAGCTTTGGTGGTTCAGGCATTATTATTCGGCGATGGCGGCATTACGGCAATCGGAGCAAATTGTTTTAACATGGCTTTTATTCTGCCATTTGCCGGCTATTATATATATAAAGCGGTCAGCTATAGAGCGCCTATAGGCTCAAATAGAAGAGTTGTCGCCGCGGGAATCGCGGGTTATCTTGCTCTTAATCTTGCCGGTTTTTTTACCGGGTTGGAATTCGGTGTTCAACCGTTAATTCATAAAACAGTAAGCGGACAGGCCTTATATTGTCCATATGGGGTGAATGTCGCTTTGCCAGCTATGTTAGGAGAGCATCTTTTGATTTTTGGGTGGGTGGAAGCAGCTGTAACTGCCCTGGTGATAAAATATTTACAGAAACAGTCTCCGGAACTTTTTGAAAAGGCAAGTAACTAACTATGAAAATTACAACTAAATTATGGGTTGGTATTGTTGTTTTAATTATTCTTTCTCCTCTAGGCTTAATATTGCCCGAGCGCCTTAAAGCTGGAAGCGCCTGGGGTGAGTGGGGGATTGCGGATTTAGAGAGGCTGGCGGGTTATGTGCCGCGGGGGTTAGCAAAGATTTCGTCATTATGGAACGCGCCTATGCCTGATTACGCGCTGAAGGGGTGGGAGGAAAAATGTTTGTCGCACAGGAGTGTTTCCTATATAATATCGGCTATAATAGGGATAACTATAATTGTTATAGCTGTATTAATTATAGGCAAAATACTGGCAAAGAAGGGTGATTGACCGATGCCTAAAAGCGGTAATTTTATAGAACGCTCAATTATGGGCGCCCTGTCTTTTTTAAAAGGGTCCATTTTTTCCGAGGAATACGCCGGCAAAAATGGTTTTTTGCAATCGTTAGATGCGAGGATCAAGGTAGTTACTTTTTTAATTTTTATCGCGCAGATACTTTTTATAAAGAACATTGTTGTTTTGTCTTCTTTTTACGCCGTGTGTTTGGTGTTGGCGGCGGTTTCTAAAATAAATTTAGTGTTTTTTTTGAAGAGGACCTGGTTTTTTATGCCGCTATTTTCGCTTTTTATCGCAATTCCGGCTTTATTCAGTGTTTTTACTCCGGGTGAAACATTGGTAACTTTACGCATGCCCGGGGTTAATCTTAGCGTTACCCGCCCGGGATTGTCCGGGGCATTATTATTTGTGGCGCGGGTTATAACATCTGTATCCTTTGCCGTTCTTTTAAATATTACGACAAGACATTTCGAACTGCTCAGGGTTTTACGTATTCTTAAAATACCGCAGGTTTTTGTGATGACGCTGGGTATGTGTTATCGGTATATTTTTCTTTTTATGGAGATTATCGAGAATACCTATCTTGCCGTTAAAAGCCGCGTAGGCACAAGAATCCATTTTAAAAGAGGCCAGCATGTTGTTGCCGGCAATATTGCTTTTCTTTGGCAGCGTTCGTACCGGCTTAGTGAAGATGTGTATAAAGCGATGCTCTCCAGAGGTTATCGCGGGGAGCCGGTTATATTAAATGATTTTGCGTTTAAGGGCAAAGATTGGCTATGGTTATTCCTTGTGGCTTTAATTTCTACAACGGTATTTTGTTTTAATTATTGGGTAAAAATTTAAGAAATTTATCCGCCTACGCAGAAGACTCTGGGCTTGCCCGTGGGGTGTTTCATATGAATGATACTATTTTTGAATTAAAGGATGTGCATTTCTCCTATTTGGGGAAGTTCTCCGCTTTATCCGGCATAGATATTAATATTAAACAAGGGGAGAAAATAACTGTTGTTGGCGCAAACGGGTCTGGTAAGTCTACGCTTTTACATATGTTAGATGGGCTTATTTTTCCTGATAAAGGCGAAATCAGCGTTTTGGGCAGGCAATTAAGGCAAGATGATTTTAACAACGATGAGTTTTCAAATAATTTCAGAAGAACAATAGGGTTTGTTTTTCAGAATCCGGATGTGCAGTTGTTTTGCCCCACAGTAAAGGAAGATATTCTTTTTGGCCCTTTACAACTTGGCATAGGAAAGGATGAGATTCATAAGCGCCTTGAAGAGCTCGTAAACGCGTTGGATATTAAAGATCTGCTGGGCCGTTCGCCGCATCAGTTAAGCTTAGGGGAGAAACGCAAGGTTGCTATAGCGTCTACTTTGATAATAGGCCCGGATGTGCTCTTATTAGATGAGCCGACAGCGGGTTTAGACCCTTTAACTACCAGGCATATTATTGATTTACTCATTCGGGCAAACGCCTCCGGCAAAACAATTATTACATCTACTCACGATTTGCATATTGTGGAAGAAATATCCGATATCGTTTATGTCTTTAGCCAGGAAAAAAGAATAGCCGGATTTGGGCATCCACAGCAGATATTAAAAGATGATCAGCTGCTTCGCGATAATAATCTGATACATATACATCGCCATAAGCATAGAGATGTAGTGCATGAGCATCCCCATCAGCATCTTGAACATCATCATGAATCTTAATTAGCGTTGATTTTACTTGACATTATCTCCGGATATATGATACTACGTTTATAATGGAAGAATTGAAGCCGTTAATGATAAAATTAAAAGGTGATGAAAAATACACGCGGTTGCTTTCCGGTAAACCGCAGACAGCGGGTTTGCGTTCAGGGTATGTTAATTTGAAGCCGGATCAGGATGTAGGAGAACATAATACTGAGAATAGGGAGGAAGTAATCCTGATATTAAGCGGGAAAGGGGAAATTTCCTGTGATAATTATCCGCCAATGGCGGCCGAGGAGAATTCTTTTATCTATGTACCTGCCCATACTAAACATAATGTTAAAAATACCGGGCGCAAGATTTTAAGATACGTTTATATAGTAAGCCCTCTGGAGCATAAACAGGAGCCTCTTTAATGGTTAATTTTATCTGGGCAATTACCGCGAGTATAATAGTAAGCCTGATTTCTTTAATTGGGATAATTACCATTGTTTTAAAAACCAAGATATTGGATAAGATATTGGTTTTATTTATCGGTTTTTCCGCCGGAGGGCTTATCGGCGCGGCATTCCTGCACCTTTTGCCGGAGGCTTTAGAGCAATCCGCGAATAGTAATTCCATTTTTTTATATGTTATTGTGGGTTTCGTCGCTTTTTTTATTTTAGAGCGCTATTTCCATTGGCGCCATTGCCATGAAGAGGCATGCAATATCCATGCTTTTACGTACCTTAATCTTATAGGCGATGGGATCCATAATTTTACTGACGGCTTGATTATTGGGGCAAGTTTTGCCACAAGCGTACATTTTGGAATAGTCACAACTCTGGTTATTATTTTTCATGAGATACCTCAGGAAATCGGAGATTTTGGAGTCTTGATCTATGGCGGATTTAAAAGGTCAAAAGCGCTGTTTTATAATTTTATGACCGCTTTGGCTTGTGTTTTAGGTACGGCTTTAGGGTATCCTTTATCTCAAAAGGTGAAAGATTTTTCAGTCTATCTTTTACCGATTATCGCCGGGGGATTTATTTATATCGCCGCTTGCGACCTTATCCCGGAAATTCATAAACAAACCAGCTCTAAAAAAGTCTCTTTTTCGATTGCCGCGTTCTTATTGGGAATTTTATTTATTTATCTTGCCAGAAAGATTGGCGGCTGAAATTAGTTTAAAATTATGCGTAAAATTGCCATTGTAGGTTCTCCCAATGTGGGGAAGTCTTTGATGTTTAATAACTTTACCGGTAATTATGCCGCTGTTTCCAATTATCCCGGGACTACGGTTGAAGTTTCCCGCGGCAAAGGAAAGATCGGCAAAGAGGAATTTGAGATTATCGATACTCCCGGAATGTATTCAATTTTATCTATTACTGAGGAGGAGCGCGTTAGCCGCGCTATTTTGTTAACAGAGGACCCTTGCGTTGTGCTGCACGTAATTGACGCGAAGAATTTAGAGCGGATGCTGCCTTTAACTTTGCAGCTTGTGGAAGCGGGGTTGGCAGTGATTTTAGTTTTGAATATTATAGATGAAGCCAGAAACCTGGGCATGCGTATTGATACTGAACGTTTGGAGAAGGAATTAGGTATTTCTGTAGTGGCAACGGCATCAACTACGGGCGAAGGGTTTGATATTTTAAGAGGTAGGATTGAAGAGCATGTTAAGAGAGCCTGTTAAAAAAGATACCTTGTTGAGGGGGAATAACGAGTGCGGCAAAAGCATTGGTTATGACGACCCTTTAGAGGCCGCGTTATCTAAAATCGAGTCTTTATTATTGTCGGATTACAAGATTTTAAAACGAGCTGTATCGTTGTTGCTTCTTCAGGAAGATAATGAGATTTTGGAACTGGTAAAAGGTAAAGAGAAGGATAATGCCGATGAAATCGTAAGGATTATCGCGGAAGTAAAAAAGCATTATTCTCAGCCGCTTAGTTATATAATCACTTTGTGCCGCCAAAAAGAAGCCAGCCGCATAAGCGATATGGTTGTTGCTTTGAAGCAAAACAAAAGGATGGTTTTTAGAGAACGTTTAAGCAAAATAATGATGAATCCTTTTACCGGCGCGCCGATACTTTTGTTGGTACTTTATTACGGATTATATAAATTTGTCGGTACTTTTGGCGCGGGCGTATTGGTGGATTTTTTAGAAGATCATGTTTTTACTTCGCGCGTTAATCCGTTTATGATCAATATTGTGCATACGTTTGTGCCTTTTAAGCTGTTACAGGATCTTTTAGTGGGAGAATATGGAATAATTACTTTGGGCGTAAGGTACGCGTTCGCGATCATATTGCCTATTGTGGCGACGTTTTTCTTCGCGTTCGCGGTGGTAGAGGATACGGGTTATCTGCCGCGGCTGGCGATGCTGGTAGACCAACTTTTTAAAAAAATAGGCCTTTCGGGCAGGGCGGTAATTCCTTTGGTTTTAGGTTTTGGCTGCGATACTATGGCAACAATGGTGACGCGGACATTGCCTACGAAGCGCGAACGCATCATCGCGACTCTTTTGTTGGCTTTAGCGATTCCTTGTTCGGCTCAGATGGGCGTGATATTCGCGCTTTTAGGGGGCAATCCATTGGGATTGATTATTTGGCTGGCGGTAATTATTCTGGTTTTTTTGATCGTAGGATTTTTAGCTTCCAAGATTATGCCGGGGGAACTGCCTACTTTTTATATGGAGATTCCTCCTTTACGTTTTCCGCATCTTTTAAATATTTTACGTAAGACCGGGATGCGGCTTAAATGGTATTTTTTTGAAATCCTGCCGTTATTTGTGTTCGCCAGTGTTTTTATCTGGTTAGGCCAAATCAGCGGAGTATTTAACGTTTTTATCAAACTTTTGGAGTATCCTATACATTGGATCGGGTTGCCTAAGCAGGCCGCGCTGGCTTTTTTATTTGGTTTTTTCCGCAGGGATTACGGCGCTGCGGGTTTCTACGATCTAAAAAAGGCAGGTTTATTATCAGGCAATCAATTGGTAGTAGGCTGTATTACTCTTACTTTGTTTTTACCCTGTATAGCCCAATTGTTGATGAATATTAAAGAACGTGGGATGCGCATCGGGATAGCAATGTCTGTTTTTATCCTGGTTTTTTCATTTAGTATCGGTTATTTAGTTAATCTTTTATTGGTTTTGTTGAAGCTGCAGTTATAGTAATTTATTTTTTACGGTTTTGTTAAAACGGATAAATGCAAGGAGGATTTAGATGTTGTCTGAACGGGCAGAAGAAATTTTAGAAGCGCTTTGGATCCAGAAAGAGGAAACAGGCGGGCAACCCCTTGATCTGGGGGCTAGCCGCGATGACCCGGCGATTGATGAGTTGATTAAGCTGGGGTATATCCGTACGGATAAAGGCCATATATATTTGTTGGAAAAAGGAAAATCTGCTGCCGCGGCGTGCGTGCGCAGGCACAGGCTCGCGGAACGCCTGATGGCGGACGTGTTTGATGTAAAAAAAAATATTATTGATGAGGTAAGCTGTAAGTTCGAGCATTTGCTTCATGAAGGGCTCGAAGATAATGTATGCACGTTATTAGGCCATCCTAAAATATGCCCTCATGGTAAGGCGATCCCTCAAGGTAAATGTTGCCTGGAAAAGAAAGATTTGCGGCTGCTTAAATTTTTAGCCCGGCTGCCCGATCTTGAAATAAAAGATAAAGGAAAAATCGCCTATCTTCAAACTAAAGACGCCGGTCAAATGCAGAAACTTATAAGTATCGGCGCTATCCCGGGCATATCGATAGCTCTTATACAGAAATTTCCTTCGTATGTATTCCAAATCGGCCACAGCCAATTTGCCGTTGATAAAGAACTTGCCGCCGCAATTTATGTGAGGTTGACGAAGTGAAAGCCATTGTTTTAATTTCAGGAGGCTTAGATAGTACTGTAGCTGCTAAATTAACCAAAGATTTAGGCGTTGAATTAATTGCTGTAAATACTGTCAGCCCGTTTTGCCTTTGTAACCATCGTTCTTCTTCCGGATGTTTTCATGGCGCAAGTTTAGTAGCTAAGGATTTAGGGTTAAAATTGATCAGTATCAATGTGGCGGAAGAATTTTTGGAGATTGTAAAGAGCCCTAAACACGGTTATGGCTCTAATATGAATCCATGTATCGACTGCCGGATACTTTTATTCCGGAAAGCGAAAGAAATTATGCAAAAAGAGGCGGCGTCTTTTGTGATTACCGGAGAGGTTTTAGGCCAGCGGCCGATGTCGCAAAGAAAAGAGACTATGCGTTTAATTGAGAAAGAATCCGGGCTTGTGGGGTTGGTAGTCCGGCCTCTTTCGGCGAAAGTCCTTGAGCCGACTATACCGGAAGCGCAAGGTTGGATAGCGCGGGAGAAGCTTTTCGCTATAAACGGCAGGGGAAGAAGAGAACAAATGGATTTGGCAAAGGAATTCGGGATTAATGATTATCCCTGTCCCAGCGGCGGTTGCCTTTTAACTGACCCTGAGTTCAGTAAGCGCCTGAAAGATTTAATGAAATTTCAGCAATTTAATTTGCATGAAATTCAATTGCTGAAAATCGGCAGGCATTTTCGCTTAAATGGCACTGCTAAACTTATAGTCGGAAGAAATGAATCGGAAAATGCTCAATTGCTTAATCTGGCGCGGGAAAATGATTATATAATTGAGCCTACGGAAACTTTAGCCGGCCCCACGGCTTTGTGCCGGGGAGTTTTTGATAAAGATTTACTCAAGCTTTGCTGTAGTATAACTTGCGATTATTGCGATTTAAACGGGCAGGATAGCGCGGATATGGTTTATAAAAAGCTGCCTGATACGGAAAATATAATAATAAATGTTTCACCGGTTCAAAAGGATAAACTTTTAAGTTTACGCGTATGATTTTAGCTTTACCCTTTTCCGACACCGGGAGTCGGTAAACCGACTCCCGGTGTCGGAACGGTAAAAAAAGAGGGTGCGGCGTGAAAGAAGCGCTGCTTTACGAGAAATTAGCCGATAAATCCGTTCACTGTTTTCTTTGCGCGCATCATTGTAAGATCGCGCAGCATAAATTCGGCTTTTGCGGGGTAAGGCAAAATATTGAAGGAGTCTTGTATACGCATGTTTATGGCAAACCCATAACTATGCATGCCGACCCGATTGAAAAAAAACCGTTATATCATTTTTTGCCGGGTAGTTTTAGTTTTTCAATAGCTACGATCGGCTGTAATTTTCATTGCGGATTTTGCCAGAATTGGGAGATCTCTCAGAGTAGGGTCAGGGATGGGGCAATTTTAGATGAAGGATTGGTATCTGCGCAAGAGGTGGTTAAGGCGGCGGTAAAGAATAAGTGCAAGAGCATTTCTTATACTTATTCCGAACCGACGATATTTTTTGAATACGCTTTAGATATCGCGAAATTAGCGAAAGCAAAAGGGCTGTATAATATTTTTGTAACTAATGGGTATATGACTAAAGAAGCGCTTATGATGATTAAGCCTTATCTGGACGCGGCAAATGTGGACCTTAAATTTTTTAGGGATGACTCGTATTATAAAGTTTGCGCCGGTTCATTGCAGCCGGTTTTGGATTCTATCCGCTTGATGCGGGAAATGGGGGTTTGGGTTGAGGTAACTACATTGGTTGTGCCGGGTGAAAATGATTCTAAGGAAGGGCTTTTGGGTATCGCTAAATTTATTGCCGGGGGAGATAAAAATATCCCCTGGCATATTTCCCGGTTTCATCCTGATTATAAATTTACCGACTATCAGGTTACTTCGGAAATAACGCTTAAAAAAGCGCAGGAATTGGGAAATGAGGCCGGCTTGGATTATGTCTATGCCGGCAACGTTTATGGCTGGGGTAATGATACGTATTGCCGGGCTTGCAAAAAATTATTAATTAAAAGGGAGGGGTTTGGCGTTCTGGAGAATAATATAAAACAGGGCAGGTGCGGTTATTGTAATGTTGTGATTTCCGGGTTATTTGAATAAAGCCGGTTTTAGAGGAGTTAATGTATGTTAAACCAAAAGGAAAGAGAGTTTATAAAGGCGGTTAAACGTAATCAAAAGCCTTTAATAGTTTGTGGATTAATAGCTTTATTTATTGCGATTTTTTGGGTTTATCTTGTCGACGTTTCTTTTCATAAAGCCGGTTTTATTTCTACTACCGCGCAATTTCGTGGCAAAGTAGTTCAAATAGAGCCCCATACAGCTTTAGAAACCAAACTTAAGGGTATAATTTTGTCAAATTTAGATTTTGAAATAACGCTATATCAGTTATGTAAGACTACTATAATTTTATTAGTCAGTTGCAGTTTACTTATTGTCTGTATAGGGTGTTTTATCTTTGTTATAGCCAACCGAAAATTTTTAAATGTTTTTAAAAACATTGAGGATAAAAATTAATCTTGAGCGGAGAATTGATTTTATAATAAAATAACTTGACAATTATTTTTTTTCTTGTATACTCTACTATGTTAATAGGAATTATAGTATATGAATAAATAAGCCCAATTATGTTAAAAAAGGAGGATTTGGCAATGAGTTTACTGAATAATAAGGATAATTTAAAGGATTTGGTGGAGAACTTGAGTTTTAAAGAAAAGGTTGACCGGTCTCTTACTCTTATAAAAGAAGCTTACGAGAAATATGGTGATGGTTTGGTGGTGGCGAATAGTTTGGGCAAGGATTCTGTCTGCGTCTGGGATTTGGCAAAAAAGGCGAACCCGAAAATACGCGGTTTTATAGTTACAACAAGATTTAAGCCGGTGGAAACCATTAAATTTATGGAGGAAGAAGTCGATAAATATCCGGAACTTAAAATTTATCAAAATGACGTTAAAATATCCGGTAAGCTTTATGAAACCGACCCCGACAAATGTTGCGATCTCCTGAAAGTGGAACCTACGAGAAAGGCAATTGAAGAGTTGAAAGTAAAATGCTGGGTTACGGGCTTACGCTGCACAGAAGGAAGGACCCGCACGGATTATAAGGAAGTAGAGGAGCGGGATAAAGGGTTGGTTAAGTTAAACCCTATTCTTATCTGGAAAGAAAGGGAAGTTTGGCAGTATCTTGCGCTTTATCAAGTCAGGGTTAATCCTTTATACGGTATTGGGTATCGTTCTTTAGGGTGCGCGCCATGCACTAAGATCACTAATGACGATAATGAGCGCGCCGGGCGCTGGATCGGCACAAGTAAGTGCGGCGGTGAGTGCGGGATCCACACGCGCCCTTTGAAAGTCAATGTGGAAGGTGACGGGATTTAACTAAAAGCGCATGGCTTACGCAAGCGCCAGTGACGTAAGCCATTTGCTCGAGTTTATTCTGAACGGGCAGAATGGCCTATAATTGAAATGCTTACTTTAAAAAAAGAATTTTTTGAACGGATAGTAAAGCAGTGCAGGCAAGAATATCCGAATGAAGCCTGCGGAATACTAGCGGGTAAAGACGGCCGCGTAGAGAAAATTTACAAAATGATCAATGTTGAAAAAAGCCCGTCTTTTTTTTCCATGAATCCGGCGGAACAATTTAAAGTAAATAAGGATATCCGTAACTTAGGATTTGAGATGATAGGAATTTATCATTCTCATGTTAAAAGCCGGGCTTATCCTTCTTCGGAGGATGTTGAGTTGGCTTTTTATCCCGAAGTTTCATACGTGATAGTGTCGTTACAAGATTTAAATAATCCTGTCCTCAGGTCATTTAAGATTGAAGAGGGGAAAATCAGCGAAGAAGAAACTAAAATCGGTTAATGGGTTGTTATGAGAATATAAGGGGGTTTTAAATGGGTATAATTATATATCTCAACGGTAAAAAGGAAGAAATAGAACAGAATACGACTATTACGAATCTTTTGCAGGTTAAAAAGATCAGGCCTGAAGTAGTTACTATTGAATTAAACGATAAAGTTATAGAGAAAAATAAATACCAGGATGTCCTGCTTAATACTAACGACCATCTGGAATTTGTTTATTACATGGGCGGAGGTTCTCCTTTTTCTGATAGGATAGCCAAAAATGTTACCGAATTAATCGGCCAGACTCCTATGGTCAGGCTTTCGCGCATCGTTACGCCGGGAAGCGCAAGCGTTATAGCAAAAGTGGAATATTTTAATCCGGGCGGCAGCGTAAAAGACAGGATTTGCCTTTCTATGATTGAAAGCGCGGAGAAAAAAGGATTGTTAAAACCCGGTTCAACTATAATTGAGCCGACTTCGGGAAATACAGGAATTGGTTTAGCGATGATTGCCGCGGTTAAAGGTTATAAATGTATCCTGACTATGCCGGAAACAATGAGTTTGGAAAGAATATATATACTTAAATCGTTTGGCGCGGAAGTTATTCTTACCGCCGGTATTGAGGGGATGCAAGGTGCGATTACAAAAGCGGAAGAGATTTTGAAAAATACTCCAAATAGTTTTATGCCGCAGCAGTTTCAAAATTGCGCGAACCCGGACGCGCATCGTAAGACGACCGCAAAAGAGATTTTAGAGGCGACTAAAGGTAATTTAGACGCTTTTGTCGCCGGCGTAGGTACGGGAGGCACTATTACCGGAGTGGGCGAGGTTTTAAAGAAGCACAATCCTAAAATTAAAATTATAGCGGTTGAGCCGGAGAATAGCGCTGTATTATCCGGTAACCAGCCCGGTCCTCATAAAATCCAGGGTATTGGAGCCGGTTTTGTGCCGGAGATTTTGAATCGTAAACTGATAGACCAAATAATTACCGTAAATGATGACGAAGCGTTTAATACGGCGCGCAGGCTTGCCCGGGAAGAGGGGCTTTTCGTCGGTATTTCAAGCGGCGCGGCTTGCTGTGCGGCATTAAAGGCGGCAAATGAATTGGGTAAAGGTAAAAACATAGTGGTGATTTTTCCTGATACAGGAGAGAGGTATTTTTCAATTCATCAATATTTTGAATCATGAACAAGTTTGACTGAAAGGCAAAAATAATGTTTAAGCTTCCTGAAGAAGTTAAGAATGGAGTAAAAGATTTTAAGAGTTCTTTAGAAGATTTTATCAGCGGCAAGATTAATTCTGCTCGTTTTGCCGGTATTCGCGTGCCCTGGGGGACATACAGCCATAGAGGGGGCAAGATTTTTATGAGCCGGATCAGGATTACCGCGGGGCAGATCAGTCCTAAGCAGCTTAAGGCAATAGCTTTTGCGGCGCGGGCTTACGGTAACGGTATTATTCATTTGACTACCAGGCAGGATATTCAGATCCACGCGGTTAAATTGGAAGATACCGTAAAAGTTATTGAGTATTTAAATACGTATGACCTTTCTCCCAGGGGAGGAGGCGGCAATACTGTCAGGAATATTACGGCCTGTCCGCTTTCCGGTATCTGTAAGGATGAGGTTTTTGAGGTCAATGATTATGCCGCCGCTCTTACAGAATATCTTTTGCGCCAGGACACATCTTTTAATATGCCGCGTAAACTAAAGATAAGTTTTTCAGGATGCGCGCATGATTGTTGCGGTTGTTTGGTTAACGACGTGGGGCTTGTTGCTGAACAAAGGAATAAGGAAAAGGGGTTTAAGGTCTTTGCCGGAGGCGGCATGGGGGCGGAGCCTATTCTTGGGGCAATGCTTGAAGATTTTATTCCTGAAAGCGATTTAGGTTATTGTGTTCAGGCAATAAAAAATATATTCTATAAAAAAGGCGACAGAAAAAATAAACATCACAACCGCCTGAGGTTTTTAATAAAAGATATAGGGTTTACTGATTTTAAAAAAATATACGAGGAAGAATTTAGCTTTTTAAGAAGCAATGAATATATTGTTTTAAGAAAAATAGAGCCCGCCCCGGCGGTAACCGTTAAAGCGGAAATCCCTTCTGTGGCGGATGAAGGATTCCTTGGGTTTTTGGAATACAGCGCTGTTTCGCAAAAACAGGATGGCTTGTCCAGCGTGGAATTAAGGATCCCCCGGGGAGACCTTAGCGCGGACAACCTGGAAGTGTTGGCGGATTTAGAAAAAAGTTTTCCCGGGATAGAATTCCGCACATCGCTGGGCCAGAATATCCTTATCTGCAATATAAATAAAAATGATCTTTATAAATTGTTTTTAAAAATAAAAGATAGCTTGCGTGATTTCTTGTATGCGCAAACTCTTTTGGATGTGGTTTGTTGTAAAGGCGCTTTAACTTGTAATTTGGGATTGTGTAATACCCCCAGCCTTACGGAGGAAGTGGAAAAAGTTATCAAAGATAATTTTATCGGTAAATCCGTGTTTAAAAAATTAAATATTAAAATAAACGGCTGCCCTAACGCCTGCGGCCAGCATCCGATAGGCCTTATTGCTTTGCATGGCATGGTCAGAAAGGTGGATAACCGGCCTGTTCCATTTTATAAATTGCTTTTGGGCGGTAGAAAGGCATTTACAGATACCCGTTTGGCGCTGGACACGGGGATTTTAATCCCTGCGAAAAATGTCCCGGTTTTCTTAAATGACTTTATTAATCAGATAAATATAAATATCGATGATAATACCGATATTTACAGGTATATAGATGAAAAGGCTATAAAGCTGGCCAGGGAAACGGCAGGGAAATATTCTTATGTTCCGGCTTATTCAGAAAATAAAGATTTTTATATTGATTGGGGCAGGAGCGAAGAGTTTTCATTGGATGGCTTAGGCCCGGGTGAATGCGGCAAGGGGGTTTTGGATGTGATTGACGCGGATTTAGCAGACGCGGATAAATATTTAGAGAGCGCCGGGCAGAATCACTATCTGCCGGAGGATTTAAAGAAAATTTTATTTTTTTCCGCGCGCGCGCTTTTAATAGTAAAGGGGATTGACCCTAAAACTGAAGAGGAGGCCTTAAGTAATTTTATAGATAAATTCATAAAACAAGGTATGGCCGGCCGGAGATTTTCCGGTTTGATGGAATTTTACAGCGGGTTAAAGGTACCTTTAACAGAAGAGCAGAGAAAAGAAAAATTTTTATATATAAAAGAATTTTTTGCGCATATAAAGGAACTTTACAAAAACATGGATCCGGCGCTTAATTTTCCTAAATATGATGAACCGGTGTCAGTCAAAGAAGATACAGAGAAGAAAGAAAACCTTGTTTTAAATTTACAAGGCGTGCGCTGCCCGCTTAACTACGTTCAGGCGAAGTTGTTTTTAGAGAATATCGAAGCCGGCCGGGTAATAGAGCTTTATTTAGATGAGGGAGAGCCTGTTCAGAACGTCCCTGTCAGCCTTAAGAATGACGGGCAGGAGATTTTAGAAATAAAGAAAATAGACGGGTATTATAAGGTCAGGGTCAGGAAGTTAGTATAATATTTTTTCACCCCACACGGAAGTGTGGGGAATTCTACAGGCGGAAGCCTGTAGTAAAAGTTATCAGGAGATAATACAATGTCATATGTCCTAGGTTTAAAATGCAGGGAATGCGGCAGGGAATATCCGAAAGACGTCCTGTTTGTTTGCGAATATTGTTTTGGTTCATTAGAGGTTAATTATGACTACGCCAAAATCAAGAAAAACATAAGCAAGGATATTCTCGCCGGGCGCCCTAAAAACATGTGGCGTTATAAGGAACTTTTACCTTTAGATAAGGAGCCGTCAGTCGGGCTTAATTCCGGATTTACCCCTTTAATCCGGGCAAATAATTTGGCCAAGGCTTTGGGCGTAAAAGAACTTTATATTAAAGATGATTCGGTTAACCATCCCACGCTTTCGTTTAAAGATAGAGTGGTTTCTGTGGCGATTTCCAAAGCCAAAGAATTTGGTTTTGATACGGTTGCCTGTGCCTCGACCGGTAATTTAGCGAATTCAGTAGCGGCGCAAGCAGCTGCCAGCGGGCTTAAAGCATTTATATTCATTCCCGCTGACCTTGAAGCGGGTAAGGTCATCGCCTCTCTTATTTATAACCCTTGTTTGGTAGCTGTTGAAGGTAATTATGATGAAGTAAACCGGCTTTGTTCTGAGATCGCTTCTAAATATAAGTGGGCATTTGTGAATATTAATATCAGGCCGTACTATGCCGAAGGCTCTAAATCCATGGGGTACGAAATCGCTGAACAGTTGAATTGGAAACTGCCCAGGCATATTGTTGTGCCTTCAGCCGGAGGTTCTTTGATAACTAAAATATGGAAAAGTTTTAATGAATTAAAAAAATTGGAGTTTGTTGATGCCGTTGAAACAAAAGTCTATTGCGCGCAGGGGCATGGCTGTTCGCCGATAGTTACCGCTATTAAGGAAAAAGCTGACATAATAAAGCCCGTTAAACCGAAAACCATTGCTAAATCTTTAGCGATCGGAAATCCCGCCGATGGTTATTATGCGGTCGATACAGTAAGGACCTCCGGAGGATACGGTGAAGAGGCAACGGATGAGGAAATCGTTGAGGCAATAAAGTTATTGGCTAAAACCGAGGGCATTTTTACGGAAACCGCCGGCGGTGTTACTTTGGCGGCCGCGAAAAAACTTATTGAGCAAAAAGTTATCCCTCATGACGAATCAATTGTATTGTGTATTACCGGAAACGGCCTGAAGACATACGAGGTGGTCGGCCGCGCTTTAGCGAAGCCGGTTAAAATTAAACCTAATTTAGCCAGTTTTGAAGAGCAGGTTAAAAATGGGCTACACCAAAAAATCAGCGGTAAAAAAATGATTGAGTATTATATATAGGTAGTTTGTCCGCCACAAAGCGTGGCGTGATGAAGGAGATGATACGATGCCCCTTGCGTAAGCATCGGGGGTTCATTAAGGATATAACTTATCCCTTGCCTAAGCGCTTGTAAATTTCTTCGAAATTTACTACGCAGGCTGCGGGATTAATTCGCCCCGCCGCTTTGCTTCGCAAAGCGAAGCAGCGGGGCTCATTAAGGAGAAAAATAATGGCAAAAGTAAAAGTCAGGATTCCTGCTCCGTTACAGAAAGTGACGCAGAATAAACAGGAAGTAGAAGCTGAAGCCTGTAGTATTAAAGAGCTTGTTGCGGATTTGGATAGGCAATTTCCGGGGATAAAGGACAGGCTTTTAGATGAAAACGGTAAAATCAGGCGGTTTATAAATTTTTACGTTAATGACGAAGATATCCGTTTTTTAAAACAAGATGAAACTTCGTTGGAGGATGGAAATGAGGTTTCTATAATTCCGGCGATAGCAGGGGGATAGAAAGAGGTGGATAATGCAGTTTACTAATGAACAAATTGAGAGGTATTCCCGCCAGATAATTTTACCGAATGTCGGCGGCAAGGGGCAGGAGAAGCTTTTAAACGCTAAAGTTTTGGTTATCGGCACAGGCGGTTTAGGAGCGCCTTGCAGTTTTTATTTGGCCGCCGCGGGAGTGGGGAGAATCGGGCTGGTAGATTCTGATAAGGTAGAGTTGAATAATTTACAGAGGCAGATCGCGCATACAACCGCCGATATAGGAGTTTCTAAAGTGGAGTCTGGAAAAAGGCGCCTGAATGCTTTGAATCCGGAAGTAGATGTAAAGGCCTATCCGATAAGGCTTGATTCCAGCAATATTTTAGCTTTAATAAAAGAGTATGATATAGTTGTGGATGGTTCGGATAATTTTCCTACCCGCTATTTGGTAAATGATGCCTGTGTCCTTTCTAAAAAACCGTTGGTCCACGCGGGGATTTTTCGCTATGACGGCCAGATTATGACCATTTTGCCTGGGGTTGGCCCGTGTTACCGTTGCTTGTTTTCCGAGCCCCCTCCCGCGGGAGCCGTACCAAGTTGCCAGGAAGGCGGGATATTGGGAGCCGTAGCGGGAACGCTTGGCGTTTTACAGGCAAATGAAGTTTTGAAATTTATTCTTAATATCGGGGAGCTGCTTTCCGGCAAGCTTTTGATCTTTAACGCGTTAGATTCTACCTTTCGCACGGTTAAGGTCCCAAGAGATCAGGATTGTTTGGTTTGTTCTGACCATCCTAAGATCACCAAGCTTATAGATTATCAGGAATTCTGCAGTTTAAAGGCGAAAAAAGATTGTTCAATTTAATATATACCGCTAAAATGTAGGGGCTGTTCCGCGAACAGCCCGTTTTATATACTAAACGGAGGAACGATGGCGAAAAAACTGGTAAAATTGACTTTTCCGCAGAAATTAATTAAGGAACCCCTAACTTTTGAAATGGCTAAGAAATATAACATAATGCCTAATATCCGCAGGGCAAAGGTTACCGAACAAATAGGAGAATTAGTCCTGGAGTTGGAAGGCAAGGATCCGGATTTAATTAAAGGCGTGGATTTCTTGAAAAAAGCAGGGGTAATTGTCGAACCGGTAGTAGGAGATATCGTGGAATAAATTTTTATAATTAAACCGTTGCAATATATTTTCAAAGTGATAAAATAAAAAAAGATGAAACAGACATAAAAAAGTGGTCTGGGGGTTTAAAGAATTCCCGGAGGAATTTGAAGGTGGTCGGGCCGCCATCTGGTTAGTTAACCGGGTGACGGTTTTTTGTTTTTGGAAGCAATACTAATACTTCATGGTAAATTAATGTTGATTCGTGTTTAAAAGATTTTAACTATTTAGCCAATGAAAAGGATACTTTTATTTGTTTTACCGATTTTAATTATTGTTTCAGCTGTATTTACAGTCTTTGGCATTTTGCAAGTCCGGCTTGAAGAAGAAAAATTGATGGATGATTTGCAAAAGAAAGCCAGGGCTGTCGGAGAAAGTTTGGAATTATCCGTCAGATACGCGATCACTAATAATGATTTAAGGTGGTCTAAAAGGCTGGTAGAAGGTTTTCAGAAAAGAGAGAGGGCGCAAGGGTGCGTAATCTATGATAAAGAAGGCCGTATTTTAGCTATTACCGAGAGGATTTCCGATTGGGCTCAAAGAGATGAATTTTATATCAAAAATATTTTGGACACAAAAATTGCCCGCGGGACATTGGTGAATTTTGAAGGTTATTCCGTATATAGCTATATTTTGCCTGTTTTAGATGATAATAACCAGGTTTTGGGCCTGGTAGAAGTCATTTATGATACATCGTATATGTCTACAACGTTAATTGAGTTATGGAAAAGAATGAGCATTACTTTGATTATTTTAATAGTTTTAATAGCCCTAAGCGCTTTTTTAATTCAGAGGCAAATCTTTATTTTGCCTGTCCGCAGGCTTACCCAGTGGTTTACGCATTTCCAAAAAGGTGAAATAGATAAACTGCGCCCTTTTGAAGAAAAAGGGGAGTTCGGAAAATTAATCAGTGAAGTTGAACAGGTCGCTTTGGGTTTGAGAGTAGCGCGGCGGGTGGTATCCGATGAAGCGCATGTGCGTGTTCAGAAAGAGGATATATGGACCGAGCAGAAATTAAGGGATCTGATCCACGCGAAATTAGGGGAAAACTCTTTTTTTGTTGTATCAAACAGAGAGCCTTATATGCATGTTATAGACGAAGCAAGCGGTATGGTTAAATGTGTCAGGCCGGCCAGTGGAGTTGTTACTGCTATAGACCCTATATTGCGCGCTTCCGGCGGAACATGGATTGCCCACGGCAGTACCGAGGCAGACAGGAAATTCGTGAATTCTAAGAATAAACTTGGGGTTCCTCCGGAAGATATCCGTTATATTCTCAAGAGAGTATGGTTGTCAAAAGAAGAAGAGGAAGGTTATTATTACGGATTTTCAAATGAAGGATTATGGCCTCTTTGCCATATTACTCATACACGGCCTATTTTTAGGGAAACTGACTGGCAGATGTATAAAAAAGTAAATCAGAAATTTGCCGACCAGATCATTGAAGAATTACCCGCCAAGAGCCCGTTTGTTTTTATTCAGGATTATCATTTTACATTACTGCCGAAAATGATAAAGGAAAAGCGGCCTGACGCGACAGTAGCTTTATTCTGGCATATCCCCTGGCCGAATCCGGAAGTTTTTACAATATGCCCGTATCAACAGGAGATTTTAGACGGGATGTTGGCATGCGATTTAATCGGTTTCCATGTGCAGTATCATTGCAATAATTTTCTGGATACCGCTAATAGATTAATCGAATGCCGCGTGGATACGGAGAAATTTAGTATTGTCCGGGCTAATAAAGAAACATTTATCCGGGCTTTTCCGATCAGCGTAGGTGGTTATGCCAGAGGGAAAGACCCTAAATCAGATATAAGTATTATCAATAAGATCCGCCAGGAATATCAATTGGAAGGTAAAATTGTTGCTGTAGGGGTAGACAGGATTGATTATACAAAAGGCATAATCGAGAGGATATTAGCGATAGACAGATTCCTGGAAAAGTACCCGCAGTATAAAAGTAAGTTTGTTTTTATCCAATTAGCCGCGCCAAGCCGTACACATATTAAGCGCTACCATGAATTAATGAATGAAATTGACGAATTAGTTGAAAAAAAGAACTGGAAATATTCAGATGAGGAATGGAAGCCGATAATTTATTTAAAGCGGCATTTTTCTCCGGAAGAAATAAAGCCGTATTATTCGTTAGCAGGCCTTTGTATCGTCAGTTCGCTGCATGACGGGATGAACTTAGTGGCTAAGGAGTATGTCGCGGCTAAAATTGACGAAAGCGGGATGTTGATCTTAAGCTGTTTTACCGGAGCCGCGCGAGAATTGGCCGACGCGGTTCAAATCAACCCCTATTCCATAGAAGAGTTTGCCGACGCGATCAAGCTTGCGATAGAGATGCCCGATGAAGAGAGAAAAAAGCGGATGAGCAATATGCATAGGATTATCTCTGAAAATAATGTCTATCGTTGGGCCGGCAGCATCATTACTGAATTGACTTCTTTGAAAAAAAGTTAATTTTTTAAGCGGGAAAGAGGCAGTTTTTATGGAATATTTGTTTGATAAGTGGAATGATATTAAGACAAGCCTCAGGGGCAAACGCATATTTATATTTTTTGATTTTGACGGCACTTTGACACCGATAGTTGATACCCCTGATAAAGCGGTCCTTTCTGCAACAGTCAGGAATTTATTATTGAAATTGTCGCGTGACAGGAAGATAAAACTGGCTTTTATAAGCGGCCGGAGTTTGAAAGATATTAAAAATAAAATAAAACTAAAAAACTTTATTTACTCCGGAAATCACGGCTTGGAGATCGAAGGCCCGAATGTTTTGATTAAGCCGCAAGTTTCACCCCGGTACCTGAAGATTGTCAGGTATATAAAAGAGGATTTAAATAAAAGGATATCTTCAATCAGCGGCGCGTTTATAGAAGATAAAGAGGTTTCTTTGAGCCTGCATTACCGTTTAGTAACCAGGGGGAAATTGGCATTAGTAAGGGGTATATTTAATGAAGTTGTCCGCCCATATTTGGTGAGGGGCAAAATCAGTGTTAAAAAAGGGAAAATGGTTTTAGAGTTAGCGCCGGCGTATAAATGGAGTAAGGCGGATACAGCCATGTGGCTGTTGAAGAAACATGAACTTGCTTTGAAAGGCGCGAAATTCTTCCCGATTTACATCGGAGACGATTTAACCGATGAAAGCGTCTTTAAAGCGTTAAAGAATAAGGGCTTAACCATACGCGTCGGTAAAACCAGATTTTCCGGCGCGCGGTATTACCTTAAGGATCCCGGGGAAACCGCAGAATTCTTAAGGAGAGTTTTGGAAATACAGCGAGGTAATAATATATGTCGGAATTAATAAAAGCGAAAGCGCCTTTTAAATTTTCTACGAGATTGAATTTAACCGAGTTGACCGGGTTAAGAGCGACTACTTTAGCGCAATTACTGGATTTGATAAATAGCGTGCCGGGTTCTTCTATCTATCATCACACGCACAGGTTTTTACAACAGCATCAGTATCTTTCCCCTGAGCCGCCGAATGATTTTGCGTACTGGGTAACGGATATTCTTGGAGAAGATGAGTTGGGGGAAAGGTTGGCCAGTATTGATACTATGCTATACTCAACTATTCGTGACCTGCGCAAGAAGATCTCTTTAACCATTGAGAATTATTTAAAGGATAGCCCGTTTGCCAAGTTGAGATTTGCCAGATCGGGAGAAGAATTTTATTTTGTTAAGTCAGTGAGTTTTATTCTGCCGACAAATTATGTTGTTTATGACCTAAAGGAATTCGTGGAGGTTTTAAAGAAAATTACTTTTGATTCCATTTATTTTCATGTTTTCGAAGCGCGGCTTCGGCTCGAAAAACCAACAAATGATTTTTCCTGTTGGATAGAAAACTGTTTAGGCGAGAAAGAACTGGCGGATAGTATCTCCGGTTCTGATCCCTATACCCGTACTTTAGAGGATTTAAGGAAAACCATTATTCAATTAGTCGAAAGAAGGATATACGGATAAATGGCGCAGATAGAAGAATATATCCCTTTGGTAGGGCAATCTGTGGTAGATGACTTAAGATTGCTTGGGCAGCGGTTAAAAGGCAAGGTCGTCCAGCATATAAATTCCACTCCTGTGGGCGGCGGAGTTGCTGAGATATTGAACCGGATGGTCCCGTTGTTTAGGGAATTGGGGGTAGATACCAAATGGGATGTAATAAAGGGCGGGGAGCAGTTTTTTGAAGTAACAAAAAAATTCCATAATGCTTTGCACGGGCGCCCGGAGGTGATAACTAAGCGCGATTTTGATATTTTTCTCGAAACAAGCCAAAGGAATATTGAAGAAATAAATATATACGGAGATATAATTTTTATACATGACCCGCAGCCGATAGCTTTAATAAAACGCAAGTCTGATAATAAATGGATCTGGCGCTGCCACGTTGATGTGTCTAATCCCAACTCGCGGGTATGGAATTTTTTGAGGGATTTTATAGTGGATTATGACGCGGCAGTATTCTCTGCGCCCAGTTTTTCCAGGAAATTGCCTATACGGCAGTTTTTGATCTCTCCGTCTATAGATCCATTAAGCGAAAAAAATAAAGAATTGCCTCCCGAAATAGTAGATTCGGTTTTACGGAAATACGGTATCTCTAGAAAAAAACCGATACTTATCCAGATTTCCCGTTTTGACCGTTTAAAAGACCCGGTGGGAGTAATTGAAGCGTATAAACTTGTTAAGAAATATATAGATTGCCAGTTAATATTAGCTGGCGGCACCGCTACCGATGACCCTGAAGGCATTAAGGTTTTGGACGAAGTCAGGTTTGCGGCGGGTAAAGATGAAGATATCCATATATTGCTGTTGCCGCAAAATGATATTGAAGTCAACGCTTTACAGTCCGCATCTACCGTTATTATCCAGAAATCGCTAAAAGAAGGTTTTGGTTTGACAGTTGCCGAAGGGCTTTGGAAAGCAAAACCTGTGATCGCTTCCAATGTGGGCGGCATTCCTTTACAGATAAAACACAAATATTCGGGGTTATTGTGCCATTCAATTGAAGGAGCGGCTTTTTCGATAAAACAACTGCTTAACAGCCCGGAATACGCGAAAAAATTAGGCCAAAACGGCCGGGAACATATACGAAATAATTTTTTGCTTACCCGCCATCTCAGGGATTACATGCTGTTATTCCTTTCGTTATACCATTCTGAAGATATCGTTTACCTATAGTTAAGATAGATTACGGTAACCTCTTTAAATCAAACTGTTAGAAGCTTAATTTGCGCCTTGATTTCTCTTATTTAGGTATGGTATACTTAGGTTAATTATTATAGTAAAAGCTTATGCATCTGGCTATCTGATTAATATGAAAAAACAACATATAAATAAAACACAATTCATGAATGAATTGCTGAAATTGAATTCAGAGGTTAACGCGGAAATCGCGCAATCGTTAATTAACTGTGCTCCTTTGGCGATAATTGTATTGGATCCCGCCGGTAATGTTAAGGTATGGAACCCTGCCGCGGTAGCTGTATTCGGCTGGAGCCAAAAAGAAGTGCTGGGTGAGGTTATACCTCTTTTTGCCCAAAATAGCCTCCATGAATTTTATGCTTTGCGGGAACGTGTTTTTAAAGGAGAAAAAGTTACGGATTTGGAAATATCTTGCCGGAAGAAAGACGGTTTTTCTATTAGTATCGGTGTTTCTGCCGTGGCTCTGCGCGGTAAAAATTCTGATATTATGGGGGTTGCCCTTATTGCCGCCGATATTACCGAGCGCAAGAAGGCCGAAGCCAATTTGCAATCATCTAAGGAATATTACCGCTCGATAGTCGAGTGTTCACCGGATTGTATCTGCCATCTTTCTTTAGACGATAAGATCCTGAGCATGAATAAAAATAGTTGTTTGATAAGCGAGTTTATGAGCTCAGAAGAGTTAAAGGAGCCTTTTTTTGTTATTCCTCTTGCTGAGCATCGTGAAGCTATTAAAAACGCGATGGCGCGGGCAAAAAAGGGAGAGATCGTTTCCGTTCAGTATAAAACTATTGATAAGGAAAATAAAGAACTTTGGTGGGATTCTGAATTAACCGCCATAAGGAATACAAGCGCAGCTGTAGAGAGTGTTTTAATTATTACACGGGATATCAGCGAGTATAAAAAAATAGAAGAGCGCGAACGTGTTATGACTTTCGGATTGCGGGCGATCGTGGAGGAAGCCGATGAGCTTATCGCATGCGTGGATATGGATGCTCTTTTTAAGAAAGCGGTTGAGTTCGCGCGGGGAAAATTGGGGCTGGAGCGCTGCGCTATATTTATAGATGATAGCGGTTATATGCAAGGCACTTACGGAACAGACAGGCATGGCCTCACTACTGATGAGCATTCTCAGCGTTTTCCGAAAAGCAAGGTTTGGATACAACGGTCGAAATTCCTGGGGCCGCGGGATCCGCGCTGGTTTACGATTGATGAACCGTTTTATGAATGGGATGGGGAAAAAATTGTTGAAATAGGCAGGGGCTGGATCGCGGTTACGCCTATTCAGTCTGTCCGTAAATCTGTGGGGATCTTTGTAAATGATACCGCTCTTAGTAAATCTCCTTTGGATGTTGCTAAACAAGAAATATTAGCGGTTTTTTGTTCTCTTTTGGGCAACATTGTTGAGCGTAACCGGGTAGAAAAGGAAAGAGTGCTGTTAAATAAAGAACTTTTAAAATCCAATAAAAAATTACAACAATTAGCTGTCAGGGATTCACATACCGGGCTGTATAATCATCGTTATTTCATGGATATCGTTGAATCTGAATTTGACCGCGCGGTAAGAAACAATACTTCACTTTCAGTGTTAATGCTGGATATAGATTATTTTAAGGCAATAAATGATGTTTATGGGCATTCATTCGGCGATTTAGTTTTGAGGCAATTAGCAATACAGTTAAAGAAAATAGTCCGTACTTATGATGTCGTTACGCGTTTCGGCGGGGAAGAGTTTATAATTATTTCTCCCGCTACGGATAGGGCGCGCGCTTTAGTTTTAGCTAAGAGAATTTTAGATAAGGTTAACGCGTATAATTTTGGCAATAAAGAGCATGCGGTAAGGGTAAAAATAAGTGTTGGCGTTGCAGCGTATCCGGAAGACAAGGTTGTTAGTGTCCGGGAGTTAATAGAATTTGTAGATAAAATTTTATGCAAGGTTAAGGAATACGGAGGTAACCGCGCGTATTCTTCCGTTGATATGAAAAAGTCAAAATCCATAATCCTGGAAGAAAACGTTTTAAACAGCGATATCAAGTATCTAAAAGAAAAAATAGACAGGCTTACAAAACGGGCTAATCAGAGTTTAATGGAAGCGGTTTTTGCTTTTGCCAAGAAACTGCAGGTAAAAGACCGGTACTCAGGAGAACATGCCGAGATGGTGGCGTATTACGCCGCTGAGACAGCCAAATTGCTGGGCTTGCCCAAGGATCAGATAGAAAATATAAGGCAGGCGGCTATTTTATATGATCTAGGCAAAATCGGGATAAGCGATAAGATCCTTTTGAAATGCGCCAAACTTACAAAGAAGGAATTTTGCAGGATCAAGAAACACCCGCAAATCGGAGTGGATATTATAAGGCCGGTACATTTTTTACATTCTATTGTGCCGCTTATTCTTTATCATCATGAACGGTGGGACGGTAAAGGTTATCCGCGCGGTTTAAAAGGCGAGGAAATTCCTATAGGGGCGCGTATTATCGCGCTTGTGGATGTTTATCAGGCGTTGATTTCCAGCCGCCCTTACAGAAAAGAAGCGTATTCTAAAGAAGAAGTGTTAAAGATGATTAACCAGGGTTCAGAAAGCCAGTTTGATCCCTCGGTAGTTAAGGCTTTTTTGAAGGTATTAGAGAAGAAAAAAAGTAAATAAGTTTTAAAGAGCGTTTGTATTTTCCTTCGGTAAGTTCTCTTGAACTTTTTTTAAAATATCAAAAAGGTCTGCCGGTTTACAGAGTATTTCATTGTTTGAAAAGCCCCATTTATTCAAAACCTCTGATTCCTCAGCGTCAATAGTTCCCGTCAGAATAATAATCGGCAATTCTGCGTTTGTTTTTTTAATTTGCTCCAATATTTTGTCACTTCTTAAGCCCGGCATCCGTAAATCCATAATAAGCAAATCAATGTTTCCTTCGGACACTTTACGCACTGTTTCGGTGCCGTTTTCAGCCGTACCGACAGAATATCCTTTAAGAGCGAGGAACCTGGCTATAACATCCCTGACTAATTTTTCATCATCCGCGATTAAAATCTTATACATTTGTTTTCTCCTTTAGTGGTAAGAGAATGGAAGCGGTTGTGCCAAGGCCGACTTTGCTTTCAAATTTAAGCTCTCCCTGGTGCGCTTTGACAATGCCATAGCAAATTGGTAATCCCAGCCCATTGCCTTTTTCTTTTGTGGTAAAGAACGGCTCAAAAATATGTTTAATAGCTTCTTCCGGCATGCCGCAGCCGGTATCGCTGAAATCTATTCTTATAAAGTTATCCGCGCATGTAGTGCGTATCGTGATCTCTCCGTTTTTTTCCATCGCGTCTTTAGCGTTATTTAAAAGGTTCATAAAAACTTCTTGCAGTTGTTCCTCATCAATAAGGAGAGAGGCAATATTTTGGCAGTAATTCCTTTTAATGTTTACGCCGGAAAGATTAAACTGATGTTCAACGATTTTAACGATAGCTTCTATGCTGTTGTTGATATTTTTTTCTTTCAGTTGCCCGCGGCTGGGGCGGGAAAACTTAAGCAGGCGTTGAATAATATCTTTGGATTTCCTGCACTCGCTGACTATGGTTTTGAGGTTCTCCGTGATCCTTTCGTCGGGAAGTTTATCGATTAGACCTATTTGCGCGGTGGCGGAAATGATCATCAGCGGATTGTTAACTTCGTGGGCCATATCGGAAACAAGCTTTCCGAGCGCGGCAAGCTTGGCAGATTGAGCTAACTGTTGCTGGTTAATTTTAAGTTTTTCATGCGTTTCTTTCAATTCCGACAGCATCAGCAGCGCGGTTTTTTCTTTGTTTTCCAGTGTTGTGTTGGCTTGAGCGAGGTTAATCTGTAATTCTCTGACGTTTTTGAACAGATTCGCGTTGTCTAAGGACAGGCTGGCAAGTGAAGCGAATATATTTGATTTATATAAGTCTGCCGGAGAAAAATTTTCATGGATATTTAAGCGGTTTACAGAAAGTATCCCTAAAATAACATTACTTTTTAACAAGGGTATAATTATTGAGGATTTAATGTTTTCCCGGGATTGCAAACCTTTAAATCTGGCGTCAGTGAGTAATCCGTCTTTAATTAAGATCAGCGGCTGTTTGTTTTCGGCAATCCAGCCGGAGAAGCCGTCTTGCTGTGAAAGCGGCGTTTCTTTTGCGGCTTCATTATTCAAACCGCTGGCGAAAGCTATGTATAATTCTTTTGATTCATTAAAAAGCATAATGGATGCGTTATCGGCGCTAAGCACTTTCATTGCCGAATCAACAATGATTTTTACGAGTTCGTTCATTTCTATGGTTGAAAAAATCGCTTTACTTATTTCGTACAACGCGACTGTTTCGGTGAGTTTACGTTTTTCAAATGTTTTTTCCAGTAAAATCATGATTTTGTCGCTGTTTATAGGTTTTTGAATGTAATCAGAAGCCCCGTTCTTTAAGCTTTCGACAGCTGATTCAATTGAGCTTTGCCCTGTTATCATGATAATTTCCGTTTCAGGGCTGATTTTTTTTATTTCTTTAAGCACTTTAATGCCTTTTATGCCGGGTAAATTATTATCCAGTAGAACTATGTCAAAGTTATTTTTTTGGGCTCTTTCTATCGCTTCTTCTCCTGTTGCGGCAGTTTCCACATTGTATCCATGGCGGCTTAAGCTTTTGAATAGCAACTCGATAATGTCCTGCTCATCGTCGACAACTAAGATCCCGCTCATTTTTTGTTTCCTCCATTAGGCGTCAATAAGAAAAAAACCATATCTATATTCGTTGCAGATATGGTTTAACGAAATATAACAAATATTTCATTATCCATACTTATCTTTTCGATTCAGTAATGTAATAAATCGTATTGTTAGATGCCTGAATTTATTTAAAGTTCTTTTTCGCCTTTATCGGTGCTTCGTTCTCTTTCCCATCTTTCAGTTAGTTCCAGTCCTATCCTTTTACCGTCGTTGGAAACAATAAAAATAATCCTGCCCCATCCATTAAGGATTCGCAGCCCTTCTGTTTTTGCGGCTGAGTCTCCTTTTCCATAGATTGAAAGCGCGGAAACCACAGCTTTTTTTAATTCTTCCACCTCTTTGGGGTTTAATGTCATAACCTCTTTTTTTTCTTCCATATTCCTCCCGCTATTGCTGTTTTGCGCGCGGCCATAAAATAATAACCCCAAGCAGGGAAGTGCTTAGGGTTATTATAAATATAATTGCTCGCGCTGAAAAATAGGCAGTTTTTTTATCCGGCATAACCAATTTTCTCTATTAGTAAAATTTTCTAGATATAAAATATGTGGATATTTTTACCGTGAAAATTGTATTAGATTATAGCCTAAAAAACTTATTATTTATGAGGAATAAAATAATTCTACCTTAATAGCGGATTTTGTCAAGGCAAAGATATGTTTTTTCGTAATGGTATAGGAGAAGGGCATGAATTTATCCTTTGACGCCTCAACAAGTTACAAAATGTTTCTTTCGCAGGAGAGGGGAAAGCGTATTTTTTCCTTGACATAGGATAGGGGGGTATGGTATAGTTTGTTAGGAGGTAATATATATATGGAACAGGTAACGATTCACGAAGAACAACTGGAATTCTTAAGGAAAATAGAAGGGCAGGTCCGCGGGATTCAGAAAATGATTCAGGAAAAAAGGTATTGCGTGGATATTATTACTCAGATACACTCAATCGTTGGGGCGTTAAACAGGGTGGAGAACGAAATATTCAAGAAACATATTGACGGTTGCGTAGTGACCGCTTTAAAAGGCAAGTCTGAATCGGAAAAACAAAAAAAGATAGATGAGGTTATTGAACTTATCTCAAAGTTTCGAAAGGCAGTGTAATGTTTAAGAACTTGTTAATATTATTTGTGGTCAATATATTTATTTTGGGGCAGGGCGTATCGTTTTCAGAGGAGCCCCTTTCTTTGGAAAGCCTGATAACGGAGGCTAGAGAGAACAGCCCTGATATATATGCAGCGAAGAAGCGTTGGGAAGCCGCAAAAACAAGGGTACCTCAGTCAAAGTCTTTGGATGATCCAAATATCGGCATCACTTTTGAGAAAATACCCCGTGGTACGTTAAAAATAGACAGGACTATGCCTGAAGACCGGATGCTTTCCGTGACTCAGATGTTTCCCTGGTTTGGGAAATTGCCTTTAAAAGGGAAAATCGCGCTGGTAGAATCACAGATGTTTGCCGCCGAGTATAAGAATAAGGAGCTTCAGGTAATAAACGAAGTAAAAAATGCCTACTACGATTTATTTATGAACGATAAGGAGGTTGCGCTTAACCGGCAGAGCCTCGTATTATTGGAAGCGCTATCCGCGGCAGCGGAGTCGAAATATTCAGTCGGTGAAGTCTCTCAGGAAGATGTTTTTAAACTGTATTTAGAGATAGCCAAACTTAACAATAATATCATAAATTTAGAGCAGGAAAAAGCGGCAAAACAGACACGTCTTAATACTCTTTTAAATAGAGAGCCTCAAGGTTTAGTAGGCTCTCCTTATTTGAATGAAGAAATTTCATTTGATAAGGACATACTTTCTTTAAATAAACTCACCATGCAGAACCAGCCGGAACTGCTTATGTTTTCTTACGCGATAGAAAAAAATCAATATGCCAAATCATTGGCTAAAAGAAGTTTTTTCCCCGATTTAATGACGGGTTTAGTTCAGCGCGGTATCGCTTCGGGGGGCATAGGCCCCTGGGATTTAATGTTGTCGTTTACCGTGCCTTTCTGGTTTTGGACAAAACAGCGTTATGAGGTTAAAGAGTCTATAGCAAATTTGGAAGAAGCAAAGGCCGCTTATCAGGCGATGAAGAATAACGCGTTATCCGAAACCCGGAAGCTGTTTACTAAAGTCGAAATCGCAAGGAATAAGATTAAATTATATAAAAGTGACCTTATGCCTATATTAGAGGCTTCTATCGAATCCTCTTTGGCGGCGCTGCGTTCCGGCAAGGGCGATTTTATGATATTGTTGGATAATCAGAGGATGCTTATAGAAACTAAAATGGATTACTATAAGGCGCTTGTGGAGTATAATATGAATTTGGCGGATTTGGAGAGAACGGTAGGGATAGATTTGAAAGAGGTGGAAAAATGATGAAAATCTCAAAGTTTTTACTGATCGTCTTTGCGATTTTACTATGGACTGTCGACTATGGACTGTTGACTGTAAATGCCCAGCACGAAGGCCATCAACCGCCGGCTGAGGTTAAGCAAGAGGCGGCTAAGAAAAAAAAGGTTTCTAAAAAAGCGCTTTATTACTGTCCGATGCATCCTTCTTATACATCCGACAGGCCGGGCGATTGCCCTATTTGCAATATGAAATTAGTGAAGAATTCTGACTCAACCGCGGGCTCGGAAGAAAAGCTGCAAATTGAAAAGGGATCATCCGAAGGTTTTTATGTCAGTCCGGAGAAACAACAACTGATCGGCGTTAAAACTGATAAGGTAAGAATAAGGCCGTTAAGCAAGGTAATAAGGACGGTGGGCAGGGTTGCTTTTGACCCTCAACTGTATAGTGCGCAAGCCGAGTATATTGAGGCGGTTAAGACTCTGGAAAAAGTAAAGGAATCCGGCCAGGAAAGCCTTGTTACGAGAGTTAAGGCGTTGGTGGAGGCTTCAGAATTGAAATTAAAACTGCAGGGTCTAGATATAAAACAAATTGAAGAATTACAAAAGACTAAGCAAAACGATACTTCTTTACTTATATCTGCTCCTGATTCACAAATTACCTGGGTATATGCTGTGATTTATGAGTATGAATTAGAATTGGTAAAGATCGGACAGGAAACCGTTATTTCAGCTGCTGCTTATCCCGGTAAAGAATTTAATGGAAAAATTACCGCTATTGACCCTGTGTTTGATTCTATGACCAGAAGTGTCAGGGCAAGGATAAAGGCGGACAATAAGGGCGCTTTATTAAAACCTGAGATGTATGTTGATGTTCAGTTCCATTCTGATTTAGGAGATCTTTTGAGCGTGCCTAAGGAAGCAATTTTGGATTCGGGTTTACGTAAAATAGTTTTCCTTATTAAGGATAACGGCCATTTTCAGCCTGTTGAGGTCAAGGCGGGAGTTTCAACTGAAGAATATGTTCAGGTCTTAGAGGGGCTTAAAGAAGGCGATACTGTGGTTGTTTCAGGCAATTTTCTTATTGATGCCGAGAGTAAACTAAAAGCGGCATTTGAAGGAACAGGTCACCAGCACGGGCAATAGGGACTGCCCTTAAGGATACAAAATGAGAACCTTTGTGGAAAAAGTTATAGAATTCTGTGCCAGGAATAAATTTATTGTTTTTGTTTTGGTGGCAATGGCAACCCTGGGGGGATATTTGGCTTTGCGTAATCTTCCTTTGGATGCCATTCCTGATCTTTCCGATACCCAGGTAATTATCTATTCCCGCTGGGACCGTTCGCCGGATATTATGGAAGACCAGGTAACTTATCCCATTGTTACTTCTTTATTAGGCGCGCCTAAGGTAAAGGCTATTCGTGGATTTTCTGATTTTGGTTTCTCTTACGTCTATGTTATCTTTCAGGACGGCACAGATATCTATTGGGCGCGTTCAAGGACTATGGAATATCTTTCTAAGATAATCCCGCGCCTGCCGGAAGGAGTGCGCACGGAATTGGGCCCGGATGCCACAGGTGTGGGCTGGGTTTTTCAATATGTTTTAGTGGATGAAAGCGGAAAACAATCTCTTGCTGACCTGCGGACTTTTCAGGATTGGTATCTGCGTTATTATATTCAAAGCGTGCCTGGTGTAGCAGAAGTAGCGCCTATCGGAGGATTTGTCAGGCAGTATCAGGTAAATATAGAACCGAATAAATTGCTTGCTTACAATATCCCGATTACTGAAATTGTTGAGGCCATACGTAAAGGCAATAATGATGTGGGCGGCCGTCTCCTTGAGTTTTCCGGCGCGGAGTATATGGTGCGCGGCAGAGGTTACGCTCGTTCGGCTAAAGATATTGAGAATATTGTGGTAAGAGTTGACCATAAGACAGGCACACCCATATTGATAAAAAATATCGGTAATGTTGTTTTGGGCCCGGATATACGCCGGGGCGTTGCGGATTTAGACGGTAAAGGCGATGTAGTAGGCGGAATTGTGGTAATGCGCCACGGCGAGAGCGCGCTGCGTGTCATAGATAGGGTGAAGGAGAAAATAAAAGAAATAGAGCCAAGCCTGCCGGAGGGCGTCAAGATCTTAACCACCTATGACCGCACGGAACTGATAAATAAATCCATTGAAACTATCAACGAAGTATTAATTGAAGATTTTCTGATTGTGGCTGCAATGATTATTTTTTTCCTCTTGCACATACCTTCAGCGATGATGCCGATTATCATTCTTCCTATAGGCGCTTTGATTGCCTTTATTCCTATGCTGGGAATGCGCCTTACCGTAAATATTATGTCTATTATGGGCATAATCCTGGCTATAGGCGATATGGTGGATGTGGGAGTGGTGTTGGTTGAGAATGTGCATACTAAATTAAATGATTTAAAACTTGGTAAAATAACCGGTGAGAGAAAAGAGATTATGATTGAAGCAATGAAAGAAGTCGGGCCGCCGATATTCTCATCGCTTATGGTAACTGTGATTGGTTTTCTTCCTTTATTTAGTTTAGTCGGCCAGGAAGGCCGGCTTTTTAGGCCCATGGCCGCAACTCAGATATTTACCGTATTTTTTGGCGCCGTGCTTTCAGTTACTTTGGTCCCGGCTTTGATCATGATTTTTCTGCATAAAGCCAAGCCCAGGAATTTAGAGGATCATTTCGCTTCCAAGTTCCTGATAAAACATCACCAAAGAATACTCAGGTTTGCTTTTAGAAGACGTAAATTTGTTATTGCGCTTTTAATTTTAGCTTTAGTTGTGACTGTGCCTGTTTTCTTAAAACTAGGGCAAGAATTTATGCCGCCTTTATATGAAGGAAGCATACTTTATATGCCTACGACTTTGCCGGGGATTTCGGTTACCGAAACTCAAAAGTTATTACAGGTGCAGGATAAGATCTTAAAGAGCTTTCCCGAAGTGGAACGTGTTTTTGGCAAAGCAGGCCGGGCTGAGACCTCCACTGATCCCGCTCCTTTTTCTATGATGGAGACAACGGTAATCCTGAAATCCAGGGAGCACTGGCGAAAGGTCCCCAGTTTCGGAAAATTCCTGCCTTTTATTAAAAGGCCGATGACTTTTGATGAGTTGACCGGCGAAATGGACAAGAAAATGCAGTTTCCGGGAGTGACCAACGCCTGGACTATGCCTATAAAGGCGCGCATTGATATGTTAACCACGGGTGTGCGTACACCCATTGGAATAAAAATCTTTGGCGCGGATTTAAAAGAAATCGAAAAAATCGGCGAGCATATTGAAATGGTTTTAAAAGACGTTTCCGGAACGCGCAGTATTTACGCCGAGCGCACTGCCGGCGGATATTTCGTGGATTTTGATTTAAAACGCGAGCAATTAGCCAGATATGGCATAAGTGTTGACGAAGCGGAAATGGTAATAATGTCCGCGGTGGGGGGAGAGACTATTACTACTACTGTGGAAGGCAGGGAACGTTATTCGGTTAATGTGCGTTATGCCAGAGAACTACGGGATGATATTGAAAAATTAAAACGGGTGTTAGTACCTACGATGTCGGGCGCTCAGATTCCCTTAGAGCAAATCGCGGATATTAAACTCAGCTTAGGCCCGTCCATGATCAGGAATGAAAACGGATTGCTTTCCGGCTATGTCTATGTGGATATGTCAGGCCGCGATATCGGCGGTTATGTAGCTGATGCCAAGAAGGCAGTGCGTCAGAACGTTAAACTTCCTGCGGGTTATTCTATTACCTGGAGCGGACAATACGAATATATGGAACGGGTAAAACAGAGGTTAGGTATTCTCATCCCTTCCACACTGTTGATTATCTTTCTTATCTATTATTTTAATTTTAAATCTATAGTTTCTGTTGTATTTATTATGCTGGCAATGCCGTTTACGGCTATAGGGGCAATCTGGAGTATTATGTTTTTGAGGTTCAATATGTCTATCGCGGTTTGGGCAGGGATGATGGAGGTAGTAGGGATTGGAGCCGCGCTTTGCGCGCTGATTACCACTTTTATTCATGCAGAATGGGAAAAAGCCACTTCTGAAGGAAAACAGATAAATTCAATGGAAGCACTTTATAAAGTTGTTTCTGAAGGAGCGGGAAGGGCAATGCGGCCGGCAATAATGACCTGCTCTGCGGACATCTTAGGCCTTATGCCGGCAATGTTCGCTACGGGGATAGGAGCTGAGTTTTTAAAGCGATATACAGCGCCCATAATCTTTGGGCTCTTTAGCGCACTTGTACTGGCGTTGATTATACTGCCTGTATTTTATGTTATTTGGAGAGGAGATTTTGGGGTATTGCGCCAAAAAAAGTAACCGAACACAAATAGCCAGAGATGGAAATGTCGCAAGAATCCGAAACATCTCATCGAAATGATTTTTAGTGGGTTTGCAATTCAAAATAAAATTTGAAGCTGGAGGAAGACCAAAATTAAAAAAATATTGTTTTTGTTAAGCCTTTTAATGATAATTGTAAGATAGATTAAATGTTTTGGAGTTTTTCAGCAGCTATTAATTAAAAATTCAGCATGTCCTAAAAAGGTATATGTTCCTGTCTTGAATAATGAATGGGTATTGACACCCCGCAGGGCGATGCTAAAATTAACATGGGTAAAGGCTATTAATTTTAAAGACTATCCCATGTTAAATAAAGTTTTCTTTTTCGAACATTCTTACGTTGGTTGTATTACCGGCAATTTATACGATATGGAAGTATCACGCGGAAATAAAACATCTTAGTAAAGGAAGAAAGTAAATCATGCATTCTGATGTTATTGCGTTGTTGGTATTTATTTTTTCTTACGTTCTATTTGTTTTCTTGCCCAATAAAAGGACTATTATAGCGGTCGCGGCAAGCCTGTTGCTTATTTTGAGCGGAACGATTTCTTTGAAGGACGCTTTTTTTGCCATAAACTGGAATGTTATGGGGATATTTGTCGGGACATTGATAGTGGCGGATATTTTTATGGAAAGCAGGGTTCCCGCCTATGTTGCCGAGCTGATCGTTAATAAATCAAAAAATACCGCCTGGTCTATATTATTAATTTGTTTATTGACCGGGTTCATTTCCGCTTTTGTGGAAAATGTGGCTACGGTTTTGATTGTCGCGCCCATTGCTTTGTCTTTAGCCAAGAAATTAAAGATCAATCCGATGCAGATGATGATCGCTATCGCGGTTTCCAGTAATCTTCAAGGCACGGCTACTTTGATAGGAGACCCTCCCAGCATGCTTTTGGGAGGTTTTGCCAAAATGAACTTCGGTGATTTCTTTTTTTATAAGGGAAGGCCGAGCATATTCTTTGCGGTAGAATTAGGGGCATTAACTTCCTTTGTTGTGTTGTATTCTATCTTTAGAAAACACAAAGAAAAAGTTCAGCTTGTAGCGGTGGAGAAAGTAAAGTCCTGGATCCCTACAATTTTTCTGGTGATTCTGGTCGTTTTATTAGCTTTATCTTCTTTTTTTGACACAGGGTTTTCATATATGGCAGGTATAATTTGTATGGTGTTTGGAATAATTGCGATGTTTTGGGAAAAATTTGTAAATAAAGCCTCAATTGTGGAGGGGATAAAAGCTCTGGACTGGGAAACAACGTTTTTTCTTTTGGGTATTTTTATTCTTGTCGGCAGTATTACTTTAACCGGATGGACCGAAAGGATCGCTGTTTTTCTTTCCGGTTTAGTCGGGGAGAATATATTCGCAGGTTACACATTGGTTGTGTTTATTTCCGTTATACTGTCGGCGTTTATTGATAATGTTCCGTTTTTGGCGGCAATGCTGCCGGTTGCGATTTCCATGGCGGATAAACTTCAGATAAATCCTTCGTTGTTTCTTTTTGGCTTGCTTATAGGTGCCAGCCTCGGAGGCAATATTACTCCTATCGGCGCGTCGGCGAATATAGTCGCCTGCGGATTGCTTAAAAAAGAAGGATATCAGGTTGGTTTTAAAGAGTTCGCGAAAATCGGTGTGCCTTTTACGCTGGCAGCGGTAAGCGCGGCATATCTGTTTATTTGGGTTGTATGGAGCAAGTAATTGAGAGGAGGTTAATATGGCAAGAAATAATATACGCTGGATGCTGCGGCCTGTAACACATTGCAAAGAAGGCTGTAGTTGTGTGTCCCGGTGTAGGCAAGTATAAAATAAGTCTACTAACCACTGAAAATCGCCTGAGTCATTGGTAGGCAGGAGAAAATTATATCTGAAGGCGATTTTCTTGCGGGTAAGACGTTAAACTGCCCCATGAAAGAGGATGACACAACGTTCAAGGCACAAGGCAAGGCCTTTTGAACTATAAGTTATATGTTTCGTATCTAGATATGATTAATTATTAAAGGGGGAAGAAATATGAAAAATGTATTGATAATATTGGGGGTTTTAAGTTTGTTGGTTTTAGGGGCAGTTTCGGTAAAAGCGGAAACTGTTTCGCAGGAGATAGATATTAAAGCGCGGGTGGATCAGCCTGTAAATTTGGGGAATAAATTTTGCCCTGTAACAGGTGAAAAAATAGACCCGGCGCTTAAGGCGGTTTATGAATATGAAGGTAAAATCTATAATTTTTGCTGTCCGATGTGCATAGATAGTTTTAAGAAAAATCCGGAGAAATATATAAAGAAAGTAGAAGAGGAGTTAAAGTCTCAATCAAAAGAAGAAAATAAAAACATAACAACTGAGGCGGATAAAACTATGCATGAGGGGATGCATCATTAAAATGGCAATGTTATATATATGGGGGATATATGAGATTTAATTATAAAAAATCCGGAATAATTATGCTTGTTTTTTGTCTGATGCTGCTGCCTTCGAAAATTATTTTCGCGCAAGGTATAACCGATCCGAAGCGGGATATTTATTCTAAGTTGGCGGATTTGAATTGCAGGACTATGCCGCTTGATAAATGTTTTTGCCCTGCTGCCAAGGAAATGCAGGCGTATGTTGACGCGCTTATAGAAACAGGCGTTAGTAAAGAGGACATATTTTATAGAGTGGCGAAGAAATTTACCATTAGCGCGATATTGGATAAAGAAGTTAAAGCTGCCGTCGCAAAAAGATGGAGCCAGGAATACGGCGCGAAAAGGCCGCAGATCGTTCTGGAATTCGCTTCTTTTGATTTTGGGAAAGTGAGCAGAAAAGAAGGCGCGCTGCGAAAAAAAATAAAGTTGTTCAATAAAGGCACGGAAGATCTGGTTATTAAAAATATAAAGGCTACTTGCAGCTGTACTACTGTCGCTTTGACCATGGGCAAAGACAAAAGCCCTTATTTTGGGAATAAGGGGGTTGAACCGGGGTGGCAGATGGTTATTGCGCCCGGCCAATCAGGGGAGTTGGAATTCGTTCTTGATTTGTCCAGTTTTTCGAAAGTAAGCATTCCTAGTAAGTTACAAAGGCAGGTTATTATTACCAGTAATGACCCTATTTATCCCGAAGTTCTGGTTGTTGGGAAGGCAGAAATAATTGAGTAAAGGAGTAATTATTTTTACCCGTAGGGCATAAGAAACACCTGCTCTACGGGTTATTTTTTTAAGTATATGAAAAAGGCTGTTTTAAATATTTTTGGAATGCATTGTGTTTCCTGCGCGGCAAATATTGAAGCGGCGCTTAAGAAAACAAAAGGGGTTTTAAGCGGGCGGGTTAATTTTGCCTCAGAAAACGCGTATATTGAATATGACCCCGCGAAAATAAATGAGCGGGAATTGATTGTTATCATAGAAAAATCCGGGTATAGGGCACAATCGCAAAAAGATTATTTAGATAAAGAGAAAGAAACTGATAAAACAGTGCGAAATTTAAAAATCAGATTTATTATCTCGATAACCCTGTCTTTAGTGTTAATGTATGTGTCTATGGGGCCGGCTATAGAGTTGCCTGTTCATAGAACGTTTATGGAGAATATGGCTTTATGGCAGTTCCTATTGTCTACCGGAGTATTAATTTGCGGGTATCAGTTTTTTAGCCGCGGCGCATCGGCTGTAATAAAGAATCATATGGCGAATATGGATACACTGGTGGCTTTGGGCGTAGGCAGCGCTTATCTCTATAGTTTATTTGTAAGTGTGGGGATTTGGTTCGGCCATAAAAATTTTACCGCGCACAATTTGTATTATGAAGTCGCGGCGTTCCTGCTTGCTTTTATTTTGTTAGGTAAGTATCTGGAAGCTTTGACTAAGAGGAAAACCTCTCAGGCCATCAAAAAACTTATTAATTTAAAGCCGAAACTTGCTATTGTGGTTAAGCAAGGAGTTGAAACAGAGATCCCCGCGGGGGATTTGATAGCAGGTGATATTGTTGTAGTTAAGCCCGGGCAGAGAATCCCTGTTGATGGCAGGATTGTCGAAGGAAGTTCCAGCGTAGATGAGTCAATGGTTACAGGTGAAAGTATTCCTGTTGAGAAAAATATAGACGATACGGTTATAGGCGGCACGATCAATAAAAGCGGCTCTTTCAGGTTTAAAGCTGTAAAAGTGGGCAAAGATACCGCGTTGGCGCAGATTATAAAAATTGTTGAAGAAGCGCAGGGTTCTAAGGCTCCGATTCAGGAAATAGCCGATAAAATAGCGGGAGTTTTTGTCCCTGGGGTGCTGATAATCGCTTTTATTTCTTTTTTTACCTGGATTTTATTGGGACAGGCCTTTGTTTCCGCTCTAACTGCGTTTATTGCGGTGTTGATTATTGCTTGTCCTTGTTCTTTGGGCTTGGCTACTCCTACCGCGGTTATGGTGGGCACGGGTAAGGCTGCTGAATGCGGAATTATTATTAAAAACGCGGCTTCTCTTCAGATAGCTCATCAGGTTAATACGGTTATTTTTGATAAAACCGGTACTCTTACGGAGGGCAAACCCCGGCTTACGGATATAGCCAGTTATATACAGGATGAAAATAAAATTTTACAAATAAGCGCTTCTTTGGAAAATAAATCCGAGCATCCGTTGGCAGACGCGATTGTCGCGGCGGCTAAAATAAGGAAGTTAGATCTTTTGGAAATGAAAGATTTTCAATCTATCGCGGGAAAAGGGGTCAGCGCGTATTTTGAAAATACGCGGATTTTATTGGGCAACAGCAGCCTTATGCGGGATAACCGTATAGAGATGTCTTTTTTAGAAGCGGATATGCAAAGATTGGAAGAACAGGGTAAAACTGTTATGATCTTGGCAAAAGGCGGTAAAGCGATAGGAATGGCCGCGGTACGGGATAATTTAAAAGATTTTTCCCGGCAAGCCGTCGATAAATTGCGTAAAATGGGAAAAGAAGTGATCATGATGAGCGGCGATAACCAAAGCACTGCGATGGCTATTGCCAAAGAAGCGGGTATCGGCAATGTAATAGCACAGGTTCTTCCTCAAGATAAGTTGATTGAAATAAAACGGTTACAGGATGCCGGCGCTAAGGTCGCTTTTGTCGGGGATGGCATAAATGACGCGCCGGCGCTTACCCAGGCTGATTTAGGCATTGCGATAGGCACAGGCACGGATGTTGCTATAGAGTCAGGGGATATTGTTTTAATTAAAGACGATTTGAGGGACGTAGTAATAGCTATGGATTTATCGCGTTACGTGATGAAAAAAATAAAACAAAATCTTTTCTGGGCTTTTTTTTACAATCTTATAGGTATTCCCGTAGCGGCAGGCGTTTTATACCCTTTTACCGGATTCCTTTTAAATCCGGTGATCGCAGGTGCCGCTATGGCTTTTAGTTCTGTTTCGGTTGTTAGTAATTCTTTGCTGATGAGAAGATACAGGGTTAATATTTAAGTTGACTTATATTTTGAAGTAAAGTATATTGCTATTAGATATGAAAAAATTTAAAATTATTATATTGTTTTTATTGATGGGATGTTTATTCGTTCAGGTATCCTATTCGGAAGAATCCCAGAGATTATACCATGAAGGGCTTAATTTCGCGCGTAGCGGAGATGTGGATTTCGCGTTTATGCGCTATCAGTCTCTTCTGGAGACTTATCCTGATGCTGAATGTATTGAGGATGTTTTATTCGCGGTAGGCGAACAGTATTTTTCAATGTCGGATTATCCCAATGCGGCAATGATATTTAATAAGTTTATCAGCCTGTATCCGGAATCAGACGCGTTGCCTTTTGCTTTGATTTATCTGGCAAAGATATTCCGGCAGGCAGGCAAAGAAGATTTAGCATTAAATTTTGAAAAAGCGGTAATTAGTTTTAAGCAAACCAGCCTTTTATTCAGTAACTTTAAGGAACACGCATATACTTCCAGTTTTTATAAAAAATATAAGGCGGTTTATTTCATAGATAGGGTAGAAATTTATATAAACAATGAGTTATCTGCGAAAATACCTTTATAAACGCGGTATCGGTATTTTTCTTCTTGCAGGCGCATGCCTGTTCTTTTTATTTATAGCGCCTGTTTTTTTCGTGAAATGCAAGCTGGCAATAGAACGTGATTTCAGCCGGCGATACAATCAAGAAGTATTAATAGGCAAACTAAGTTATTCCTTTCCCAATAATATTATTCTTCAGGATGTTTCTGTCCGTGGATACGTCCAGCCTCGCAGCGCGGTATCATTCGCAATAAAAAAAATAAAAATATCATTTTCTCCAACCGCTTTTTTATTTAAAAAGAATTTTATCATCACTAAAATTCTGCTTGCCTATCCTACGATATACTTCCCCGATATCCCGAGAGTAAATTTTATCAAATATTCTTTGGCAGTTTATGCGGATGTTAAAAAATTAATAGAGGTTTTCATCCCTTTGATTAATAAGAGGGTAATACGATGTACGATAAAAGGCGGTGTTTTAATTTTGCCAAAAACCGCTTATCCCGTAACGGATGTAAGGATTGATAACCTGGAAATCGGGCAAAACGGGTATATGTTAAGCAACGGTTTTGTTAATTCTTTGGCGTATAATTTTAAAGGCAGTTTTGGAAAAAAAGGCGTAGTGATAGATAATGTGATCTTTAAGAGAATAAATTGCTATGCTAAATTTTGGGGCGGGATTGATAATTCTACGCTGCGTTTGAACGGATTCGCTTTTTTTGGCATGTTGTCGGGTTATCTGGGTTCTGATACGCGCGGTAAATCCGGTTTTATGGATAAAGCTAAAGAAGTATTTTCGCGTTTAAAAGGGAAAGGCTCCGGCGTGATATGGCTTTCGTCGTTTGGGCGTTTAAATATGTTTGGTTTGGATTGCGCGATAAAATTCTCTCCTACGGATATTAAACTGGAAAAATTAAGTTTTGACGTGAATAATACTCCTGTTTTTATTAAGGGCGGCATTTCTTTCATGGAGAAGAGTTTACTTAACTTGAAGGTTACTTTTTACAAGAATCAAACCGATATTAATACGGCAGAAAATCCCAATAAATCTGAATTTGATCTCGTAGGAGATTTGCAGGAAGGCGCTTTTAGCGGCAAATTAAAGTTTGTTTATCCCAGGCAGATAAACAATAAAACATTATATGAAAAAGCGGAGGCGCGCCTTGAAAAATTGAGCATTTATCAAAATAAAGATAAATATACGCAGATATTATTTGATCAGGGGGATTTCGAATATTCTTATGCAGCTGCTTTGTATAAAATACCGTTAAATAAATTTAAAGGGTTAATAAGTTACAAGGATAGGAAATTCCAGTTAACATTCGCGTCTTTGCTTTATGGCGGATTTGTGAACGGGCAAGGCGTGTTTGATACATCCGGGCAGCCGTTTAAAGGAAGTATTGACCTGAGCGGCAAGGATGTTGATTCCAATGCCTTAAGTTCGTTAGTGCCGTTCCTGTCTTCTTTTTCCGGGAAACTGGATGGCAGCGCCTATGCGCGTAATTACCCGGAATTCACTTTAGGCGGCGACGCGGTAATAAATAAAGGGATTGTGGAGAATCTTAAGTTCCTTGAATGGCTGGAAGATTTTTTTGGCATGGGAGGTTTCAAAAAAATGGATTTTGATAAGCTATCCGCCGGGTTCCTGATTACCGATAAAACCTCTGAGTTTAAAACAATAAGCCTGGATTCAGAAAAACTTGGGTTGGACGGAAGTTTTGCTTCATATCGTACCGGCTTGGTTTCAGGAAAGTTTTTTCTTTCTATATCGCAGGAGCTGCTTAAAGATTCCGCTAAATTTAAACCGTTGTTGGGGATTTTGGGCAAAGATGTGCCGGTAATCGATTTTGATTTCCAGCTTTCGGGAATGCAGGGCGCTATGAACTTTAAATGGCTGGAGTCGGATTTCAAAAGCCGCCTGAAGGATTTACTGCCCGGCTTTGTGGAAAGAGGCATTGAAAGGAAAGTTGAGGAAGCGATAAAGGATATCTCTGGGGAGTAGGGAGAAAAAGGAAATTTTTTTCTTGACAAATGATACTATTATGGTATCATTATGAATGAAAGGAGAAGAAGCTATGGATATAACTATTAAGTATATGCTGCGGCCGGTAGCGCACTGTAAGGAGGGTTGCAGTACCTTGTCCCGGGCACGACGTTAAACTACCCGCTTATTTAACGGCTTTTAAAAAAATAAAATATGAAATTAATAACAAGAGATACAGATTACGCGGTTCGCGCGCTTTGTTTTATTGCTAACAGGCCTGAGAAAGTAATTTCGGTTGATGATTTGGTTAAGGGTTTGAAAATGCCGCGGCCTTTCTTGAGAAAAATACTTCAGGTGTTAAATCGGGGCAGTATATTGCATTCTTATAAGGGTAAAGGCGGTGGTTTTAAGATAGCTGTGCCTGTGGAGCGGATCAGTATTGTTGATTTGATAGTTATATTCCAAGGGGCTTTAAAAATTAATGAATGTTTTTTTAAGAAACGCCGTTGCCCAAACATAAATATATGCAAGTTAAGAAAAAAAATAGGCGGTATAGAAAAAAATGTTTTAGCGGAATTAAAATCTATTACGATCGCGGATTTGTTAAGGTAGGGAGTTAGGCGATGTCAAAAAGAAAAATTATAAATATTGATGAGGAAAAATGTAACGGCTGCGGTTTATGCATCCCTAATTGCCCTGAAGGGGCGATCAGGATCATTGATAACAAGGCAAGGCTGATAAGCGATTTATTTTGTGACGGTTTAGGCGCTTGCATCGGCCATTGCCCGCAAGGCGCGATTAATATCGAAGAAAGAGATGCCCAGGAATACGATGAGCGTAAGGTTATGGCGAATATTGTAAAACAGGGCAAGAATGTGATAAAAGCGCATTTATTGCATTTAAAGGAGCATAAACAGGATAAGTATTTTAAACAAGCGGTAGGCTTCTTGGAAGAAAAAGGCATAGAAAATCCTATTTTTGAGAGAGCCGAAAATAATACGGATAAACACGCGCATCCTTGCGCATGCCCGGGATTAAAGGTAATGGATTTAAGGCAGCACGCGAAATCGCTTCAGCCGGAACAACCTGCCGTTAAGGGGATATCGGAACTTAGGCAATGGCCGATTCAGATCACGCTTGTTCCGCCGTTTGCGCCTTATCTTGAGGGCTCCGATTTATTGATAGCCGCGGATTGTGTGCCGTTTGCTTACCCTGATTTTCACCGGGATTTCTTAAAAGGAAAAATTTTGCTTATCGGCTGCCCTAAATTAGATAATCTTGAGCCTTATCAGGATAAATTTACCGAGATTATCAAACAAAACGATATAAAATCTATTACTTATGCGCATATGGAAGTGCCCTGTTGTTTCGGTTTAGTAAGTGTAATTAAATCAGCGATTGCGGGGTCGCCTAAAAATATTCCGTTTAAAGAAATAACCATAAGCATAAATGGAGAGATATTGGAATGATTAGTAAATGCCCGGGGCAGGATGACAGGAATATTAAAGTAGAAATTATTACCTGTCCGGATTGCGGGCATAAAACAGAGATTTTTTCAGATGAAATAAAAGTCAGATGTGTTAAATGTAAAAATTTGATTTGCCGGGAAAGATTGCCGTCGTGCGTTGATTGGTGTAAGATGGCTAAGGAATGTATCGGTGAAGAGAAGTGGAAACAGTTAAAAAAGAAGTAACATATGATACCCCTTGCGTAATCATCCGGAAAATCTCTTCGATATTTTCCGGATACGCTGCGGAGTTAATTTTGTAAGGAATAAGCCTAAACAGGGCAAAATTAAGGAGGTTAAATAATGTTTTGTTATCAATGTGAACAGACGGCAGGCGGCAGCGGTTGCACAAAAATCGGGGTTTGCGGAAAAAATGAAGATATTCAGAGCCTTCAGGATATTTTGCTTTTTGGCTTAAAGGGAGTGGCAGCGTACGCTTATCACGCACGGGAATTAGGCGCGAAAAGCGAAGAAGTGGACGCGTTTATGCATGAAGCCTTATTTGAAACGGTGACCAACGTTAGTTTTGACATTAATCAGTACATCGATATTGTTTTGAGGTGCGGCCAGATAAACCTCAAGGTGATGGATCTTCTTGATAAAGCGCATACGCAAAGGTTTGGTAATCCTATACCGGCGCAGGTTGAAACAGGGACAAAATCCGGGCCGGGTATTTTGGTAACCGGGCATGATTTGTTGGCGCTTTATGAATTGTTGAAACAAACCGAAGGCACAGGGGTCAATATTTATACTCACGGCGAAATGCTTCCCGCGCACGGCTATCCGGAGTTAAAGAAATTTAAACATCTTGCGGGTAATTACGGCGGAGCCTGGCAGGAACAAAAAAAAGAATTTAACACTTTTACGGGCGCGATATTAGCTACGACAAATTGTGTTTTGATACCTCCGGATAATACGTATATCGACAGGTTGTTTACAATAGGAATTACCGGAGTACCGGGGGCAATGCATATTAAAGGGATGGATTTTAGTGAATTAATCAAAAAGGCAAAGTCATTGCCTTCTTTGCCGGAAAATCCCGGAATAAAAATAATGACAGGGTTCCATCATACCGCGATCCTTGGTTTGGCGGATAAGATTGTGGACGCGGTTAAATCCGGGAAAATCCGGCATTTCTTTTTGATCGGCGGATGTGATGGGGCAAAACCCGGGCGTAACTATTATACGGAATTCGCGGAAAAAGTGCCTAAGGATTGCGTTATCCTGACGCTTGCTTGCGGAAAATACCGTTTTAATAAGCTGGACTTTGGCCATATAGACGGGATCCCCAGGTTAATTGACATTGGCCAATGTAATAATGCTTATTCCGCTATTCATGTCGCGATTGCTTTATCAAAGGCATTTGATTGCGGGGTAAATGAGTTGCCGTTATCTATGGTGCTCTCCTGGTTTGAACAGAAAGCTGTGGCTATACTTTTAACTTTGCTTTATCTTGGAATTAAAGGCATTCGTATCGGGCCTACCCCTCCGGCGTTTATCAGCCCGGGCGTATTAAAGGTGTTACAGGATAAGTTTGACCTGAAGTTGATTACCACAGCGGAGAAAGATTTAGCCGAAATTCTGGATAAAAAATAGTATAGTTAAAATAACAGGTGGAAGAAAGTCATAAAAAAGGCGAAATCACGCCTTTACCTTATATGCAAGTTTAAGTAAAGTATTAATAGAATAAGAGATCCAATTGAAAAAAAGAGTAGTTGTTTTAAGGAGTAAAACATTTATAATAGGGGCAAGTTATCGTTAGACTTGATACGGGCGAAAGCTGGATTGTAATTGCCAAAAAGTATAAAGCCATGAAAGAGATAGATGCCAGTTTTATTGAGAGTATCAAAAGAACGCATACCATAAGCAGCTTTAGATTTATCCCGGCAGAGAAAATAGATTTTATCCCCGGACAGTTTTCCGAAGTGATCTTTGATGAAGCAAACCGCGGCAATAAGGAGTTAAACAAATACCTTTCATTTTCTTCTTCGCCCGCCGATAATTATATTGAAGTAACTAAGCGGCTGAGTGAAAGCAGCTTTTCCCGGAGGCTGTGGGAGCTTAACAATGGCGATAAAGTTTTATTCAAAACGCCGTTAGGCAATTGCGTATTTAAAGACAGTTATAAAAAAATCGGATTTTTGATCGGCGGCATAGGGATCACTCCTGTTATTTCAATTGTCGAATATATAATCAATAATAAGCTGGATACTGATGTTTGTTTGGTTTATTCCAACCGCACGGAAGACGATATAGCTTTTAAGAAAGAACTGGATCTTTGGCAAAATATAAATAAAAATATAAAGATTTATTATCTGGTGAGCGATTGTCAGCCAAAAGACCCCAATTGTATTTTGGGCAGGATAGACGCAAATTTTCTGAAGGGTAATTACTGCGATATAAAGGAAAGGTTTTCTTTTATATTCGGCCCGCCTAAAATGGTGGAGGCCATGGCGGCTTTATGTTTTGAGCTGGGAGGCGATAAGGAGAATATAAAGGTGGAGAGCTTTATAGGTTATTAAGTTGTTTCACTTATACGGTGGAATTTTCCAGCGCGTAGGCGGGGCGCATTGAAGAGGGAAGCGGGTTACATGGCAACGATAGAGACTTTATTTCAAACGGCGGATTGGAAGACAGAAAAACATGTCCCGGTTATTGAGGCGGCGGATAAAGTAAAAAAAGGCGAATTTAGCGGAATAACGGTAAGCGTGGGCAAGGCTATCGCGCATGGCGCTTCAGCCCAGGGGCCGAATACAAGCACTGTTTATACCCAGCCCGTGGCAGTATGCGGCATGAAAACAGATAAGCCGGGGACGATTATCGCCTTATCTTATTGCAATATACATGGATTATGGCGGAGTTCCAAAGAATTAAACGTAGAATAGAAAATTAGAAAAGACAAAACAGAATAGGAGAGACTTATGGATAAAAAATTGCAGGACGCGCTTAATACTCAATTGAAAAATGAAATGTATTCCGCTTACCTTTATTTATCGATGGCTGCTTTTTTTGAATCAAAAAATCTGCCGGGTTTTAGCCATTGGATGAAGGTGCAGGCAAAAGAGGAACAGGGGCATGGGATGAAGTTCTTTGATTTTTTAAACGACAGGGGTGCCAGGGTGATTTTACAGGAAATACCCCAGCCGCCGTCAGACTTTTCTTCAGCGCAGGAAATTTTTGAAGAGACGCTGGAACACGAAAAGAACGTGACCGGTTTGCTGAACCAGCTTTATGAATTATCCATCGAGGTTAATGATAATGCCGCGGCTATATTCTTGCAATGGTTTATTACTGAGCAGATCGACGAAGAAAAAAATCCTACGCTTATTTTAGAAACATTAAAACTGATCAAACCGGATTCCGCCGCTTTGATTATGCTGGATAGGGAATTGGCAAAAAGGCAAGAGTAAAACGCAAGTTATAATGGCTGAATTAATCGAGAGCCCTCTGGGGAAAAGGCTTAAAACCTGGCATGGGGAGGATTGGCATACTACAAAAGGCAGGATTATCCGCGATGTGGTTTACGCCATTGATACGGGGTTAGTAACTACGGTTTCTTTCCTGGCAGGGATTTCGGTTTCTTTGGTTATACGCAATAAAGTTATTCTTGCGGGCATAATTCAGATAATCGCGGGGACTTTGGCGATATTTTTTGGCTCTTATATCTCGACAAAGGCCCAGAAACATTTTTTTGAGAATCAGATAGAAAGAGAAAAACGGGAAATTGAAGAGGACCCCGGGAAGGAAACACAAGAGATCAGGGAGATCTTCGCGGATATGGGGTTTGATGCCGAAGAACAGGAGCTCGCGGTAAAGCGGATTACCGTAAATAAAGATGTATGGCTGAAATTTATGGTGCAGGAAGAAATTGGCATAAGCCCGGGGTTAATCGATAATCCTTTTGAAATAGGGTTTATTTCTGCCGGTTCCTTTCTTATTGGTTCGTTGCCGGCGATTTTGCCGATTATTTTAATTGATAACGTTAAACAGGCTTTAATCGCTTCTTTTGTATCAGTTCTGTTTTTCCTTTTTGTTTTGGGGATGGTTAAATCCCGGATCACTAAATTGCATTGGTTTCTAAGCGGTATGGAAACTTTATTTATAGGGGCGATATCCTGCGGCACAGGATTTTTCTTAGGCAGGGTTGTAGTCGGTTATTTTCATTGAAATTATCTAAAAAAGGATACACATATGCCAAGGATAGTAAAATCTAAAGGCAACCTTTTGACTTTGGTAGGCAGAGTTTTAAAAGCCGGGGCAAAGGCGCCGGATTTCAAAGCCACAAAGCAGGATTCAGAAGATGTCACGCTTTCTGATTTTAAAGGAAAGATTAAAATTATAACTTTTTTTCTTTCTTTGGATACTTCTGTTTGCGACCTGCAGGTAAAAGAATTTAATAAGGCAGCGGCGCATCTATCCTCAGAAGTGGCAGTCATCGGCATAAGCAAAGATCTGCCTTTCGCGCAGAAACGTTTCTGCGGCGATAATGATATTAAGAATGCGTTGATCATTTCGGATTATAAAACCTCTTCTTTCGGCATAAACTACGGCCTTTTAATCAAAGAGCTCAACCTTTTGGCAAGAGGCGTAGTCATCTTGGACGCGAATGATATCGTAAGATATATTCAAATTGTTGAAGAGCTTTCAAGCCCTCCGGACTATCAAGCCGCGTTGAATCACTTGGAAGCACTTATCAAAAATCCGGTTTTTTCTGTAAAAGAACAGATGCCTTCTCATTGTAAGCCCTGTGAGGGCGGAGCCCCCGCTTTGCCCAAGGAAACTATCGATAAATTAATCGCGCAATACCGCGGCTGGGAGTTGATAGAAGATAAAAAACTTGTAAAGGAATTTAAATTTAAGGATTTTGTAGAGGCGAAATATTTCCTGGACCTCCTTTCTGTTATCGCGGAAGAACAGGGGCACCATCCTGTTTTTACTTTAATATACAATAAGTTGAAGGTAACTCTTACAACGCATGCTTCAGGAGGTTTGACGGAGAATGATTTTATTATGGCAAAGATAATAGATGAATTGGGGGCGGATAAATAATAATGGTTACTGAACACCACGCGCATTACCATAGAGTAAATAATTTGTCTCGCCTGAAATGGGCGCTTCTTTTGACATTGTTTGGGATGGTATTAGAGTTTGCCGGCGGGATACTTTCCAATAGTTTAGCCCTGATTTCCGACGCCTGGCATATGCTCACGCATTTGTTCGCTTTAGGGATGAGCTATTTCGCGATAATTTTAGCGCTGCGGCCGGCCAGTAAAAAACATACTTATGGTTTTTATCGCGCGGAAGTCCTGGCGGCGTTTATCAACGGCATAGTGCTGATTTTTATCTCCGGATATCTGGTATATGAGGCGGTGCTAAGGTTCATTCATCCGGAAGCGATCAGGACCATTGAAATGTTCCTGATCGCGTTTATCGGTTTGATCATTAATGGGGCGAGTATTATTTTGTTATCGAAGTCAGGCCCTTCGGATTTGAATATAAAAAGCGCGATTTTACATGAAATCGGAGATATTGTTTCCAGTGCCGCGGTGGTAATAGGGGCTTTTTTTATTCTCTATACGAAAAATTATCTTGTGGATTCTATCCTGACGTTTTTCATCGCTATTTTGATAGTCATCTGGTCGATCAAATTGCTTATTGACGCGGGGCATATTTTATTGGAGGCAACGCCGCCGCATCTTGATATTGACGAATTGGCCGGGCTGTTGAAAAAAGAGCTGCCGAATATTCATGAAGTGCAGCATGTGCATGCCTGGACAATCGCTACCAATATGTACGCTTTAACCGCGCATGTGGTTATTGACGATTGCCATGTGAGCACAGCAAATGAGATGTTGCATAAAATAAACGCGTTGCTTAAGGAAAAATTTAATATAGAACATACTAATATACAATTTGAATGCCATTTAAAGAAATAAGGAGGGGAAATATGAAAAAAATAAAGGTAATAACAATTGTTTTGTCCTTAGTTATTTTGTCGCTGACATTTATTGCCGCTAATAGCCCTTTACGGGCGCAAACCAATGTGAATAAACTGGATCAGATCTTACAGCAACAGAATGATATATTACAAAAATTAGATTTAATAAGGGAAGAATTAAGCATTATTAAAAATCGAATTTAGAAATTAGGAGATAATATGATGCTCCTTGCTTAATCGCCCCCGCTGCTTCGCTTTGCGAAGCAAAGCGACGGGGGCAAGCTGCGGAGTTAATTTTGTTAGGAATAAACCTGAATAAGGCAAAATTAAGGAGGCAAAATGAAAGTTAAAGTTGACCCTGATATTTGTATCGGTTGTGGTTTGTGCGTAAGTACCTGTCCGGAAGTTTTTCGCATGGATAGTGATAAGGCCGTGGTTTATGTTGAAACGGTGCCGCCGAATGTGAAAGATTCATGTTCGACCGCGGTAGATGAGTGCCCGGTTACAGCCATAATAGTCGTGGAAAAATAACAAGGAGCGTTTTGTGAAAGAGATTTCTGTTCTTATCGGCGGTAAAGCAGGTTTTGGGATCGATACTTCCAGTTTACTGATCGCGCGCTTATTAAGCAAATTGGGTTTGCGTTTGTATGTATACCGGGATTATCCTTCGATCATCCGGGGCGGGCATACATTTTCTATTATCCGCGCCGCGGAAGAAAAGATTTACACGCACCATAATAAAATAGATATCCTGCTTGCTTTAAACCAGGATACGGTTAATTTACATAAAGACAGGTTAAAAGAACTGTCTTTAGTGATTTACGATTCTGACGTCGTAAAAATAGAAGGTTTGTCCTCTGTTGTGAAAACTATAGGGATACCTTTTACAGGAATAATAAAAGAACTAAACGCCCTTGAGATAATGCGCAATTCCTGCGTGCTCGGGGCTTTTTGCAAAGCAGCCGGGATCGGCTGGGATATTTTAGAAGGAGTGTTTAAAAAAAATATATCCAGGGATTTGGATTTGAATTTAAAAGTGGCTTTGCGCGGGTTTAATGAATCAAAAGAGTTAACAAAGATAGAAGCTTTGCAAAAAGAGAGTTTTCCTTTACTTTCTGGTAATGAAGCCATAGGCTTAGGGTTGATTAAAGGCGGGTTAAAAAGTTATATCTCTTATCCGATGACACCGTCTTCGGGCATACTTCATTTTTTAGCCAATCAGGCGGATAAATTTTCATTGAAGGTTATTCATCCTGAGAGTGAAATTGCCGTGATGCTTATGGCTTTAGGGGTTTCTTATACGGGTGATAAAGTAGCGGTGGGGACCTCCGGCGGCGGATTTTGCCTGATGACTGAAGGGGTAAGTTTTAGCGGTATGGCGGAATTGCCGGTGGTCATTATAGTCGGGCAAAGGCCGGGGCCAAGCACGGGTTTACCTACTTATTCAGGCCAGACGGAACTGCATTTTGTTTTAAACGCCGGACAGGGCGAATTCAGCCGTTTTATCACCGCTCCCGGAGATTTAGAAGAAGCATATTTTTGGTCCGCGGTTTCATTGAATATTGCCGTTAAATATCAGATGCCTGCATTTATTTTATCGGATAAAACTTTAGCCGAAGGGACCTATAGCTTTGATATACAGCAAGCCGGAGAAATTAAAGAAGAAAATGCCCCTCTTTGGGACAGAAAAAATACTTATAAAAGATATCTGGACACAGAAACCGGTGTATCCTCCCTGGCTTTTGCGCCGGATAAAGCCGCGGTTATAAAAATAAACAGTTATGAACACGATGAATACGGTATTACCACGGAGGACGCGCTTCTTACATCGAAGATGCAGGAAAAACGCCTGCGTAAGGCAAAATTTTTGTCCGCTGAATTGGAGAAATATGAAACGGTAAATGTTTATGGAAATAAAAATTCTTCCGTAGCTCTGTTATGCTGGGGATCAAATAAAGGAGTTTGCGTTGAAGCGGCTGCCGGTTTAGGTTTAAAGGTTATTCAGCCTGTGGTACTAAGTCCATTTCCTTCGAAGCAATTTAAGAAGGCCGTAAGAGGAGTTAAAACATTAATTAGTGTAGAGAATAATGCCACCGGCCAGTTGGTTTTACTTTTAAAGCTTAACGGATTCAAAGCCGATAGAGAAATATTAAGATACGACGGCAGGCCTTTTAGTTTGGATGAATTGGAAGAGAAGGTAAAGAAAGAGATAATATAATACCCCTTGCGTAAACATCGGGAAAATCTCTTCGATATTTTCCCGATACGCCGCGGGGTTAATTCGCCCAAATAACTTACGCTCCTTGCAGTCGCGTAAGTTATGGGCTCATTAAGGAGTTAATATGAACCAGTCTAATTTAGGGACATACGCCGTCAATACGTGGTGCCCGGGCTGCGGTAATTTTGCGATCCTTACCGCTATTAAGACCGTCCTGGGAGAGTTAGCTGCCGAGGGCATTCCATTAGAAAACGTTGTTTTGGTTTCCGGTATCGGCTGCCACGCTAAGATAGTAGATTACATAAACGCGAATAGTTTTTATTCCATACATGGCAGGGTAGTCCCCGCGGCTTCGGGGATAAAAATTTCCAGGCCTAATTTGAAGGTAATCGGTTTTGCGGGGGATGGAGATGCTTACGGTGAGGGCTTGGAGCATTTGGTATTCGCGGCAAAAAGGAATATTGATATCACAATGATCATCCATAACAACCGTGTTTACGGGCTTACTACCGGGCAATACACGCCGACTTCCCCTTTAGGCTTTAAAGGCCGCTCTACGCCGGCAGGGACAAGAGAGCAGCCTATAAATCCTTTGGAACTTATGCTTGCCGGCGGAGCCGGTTTTCTTGCCAGAGGCACTTCACACGGGATCGAACTGCTTAAGCGTATTTTTAAAGAAGCGATCCTGCATAAAGGGTTCTCTTTGGTTGATGTATTACAGGTATGTGTGACATATTATAATATGTACGAATATTATGATAAACATGTATATGAATTATCCGGGCATGACCCCCAGGATTATTCTCAGGCGTTAAATAAAATAAGGGAATGGGATTATAATAAGGAAGCGCAGATAGGATTAGGCGTGTTGTATAAAAAAGAAGCACCTGTATTTGAAGATAATTTCCCGGCAAGCGATATTAGCCCGGCAGACAGGCAAGCGAAGATTAAGGAAATATTAGAACAGGATGTTTAACCCGATGGCGGATCCAAACAGATGTGAAGAGAAGGGGGGCTGGCTATGGCAAAATTAAAAAGAGGGCAGAAATTGTTATGCGTTCCTTGCGGCAGAGAAATAACAGTTAGCGCTTCCGGCATATCTGATTCCGATATATGGTGCTGCGGTAAGCCTATGTCGGCTAGAAAGAAAAAAGCGGCAGCAAAAAAATCTTAAGAAAACCGTTTCATGATAATTTTCGTCACGATAGGCGTTGTTTTTAGGTGTGATAAGGAAAATATGCGCACCATAGGATGGGGCTATTTGCCTTGAAGGAGAGGTGTTATGGCTACAATACAGATTAAAAAAGATATATTTTGGGTAGGCGCGGTTGATTGGAACGTCAGGACGTTTCACGGCCATACGTATACTACGAAAAGAGGCAGTACTTACAATGCCTATTTGTTTTTAGACGATAAAATTACTTTGGTAGATACGGTTTTCGGCCCTTTCGCGCAAGAACTTATCGCGAGGATAAAAGAAATTATCGACCCGGCAAAGATAGAATATATTATTGCCAATCACGTTGAAACCGATCATTCCGGAGCACTCCCTGAAGTGATGAAACTTTGCCCCCGCGCGAAAGTTTTTGGGACAGAAAAATGCAAGGAAGGGTTATATAAGCATTATTACGGTGATTGGGATTTTCAGGTAGTCAAAACCGGGGAAAAATTAAATTTGGGCAAGAGGACAATATCTTTTATTGAAGCGCCGATGATCCATTGGCCGGACAGCATGTTTTCATACTGCCCTGAGGAACAGCTGCTTTTGCCTAACGACGCTTTTGGCCAGCATTACGCTTCAAGCCAGAGATTTGATGATGAGGTGGAACAATCTGTTTTGATGGATGAGGCGGAAAAATATTACGCCAATATTCTTTGGCCCTTAAGCTCCATTATATTAAGGAAGCTTGAAGAAATCAGTAAGATGGATCTCCCTATAAATATGATCGCCCCGAGCCACGGGATCATCTGGCGCAAGGACCCCGCGAAGATAATAAACGCTTATTTATCCTGGGTTAAAAATACAGGGCGGGCTAAGGTGGTTGTGTTTTATGAAACAATGTGGGGAGCGACGGAGAAAATGGCGCGCAAAATGGTTGAGGGGATCATTGATTCCGGGTTGGAAGTTAAACTCTTTGATGTCAGTGTAGCTGACCGCACGGAACTTGTGAAGGAGATGTTCGAAGCTAAAGGCTATATTGTCGGATCATCTACACATGATAACGATATGTTGCCAAATATAGCGGGATTTTTGGAATTTTTAAAAGGGCTGAAGCCTCAAGGGCGGGAAGCCGCGGTATTCGGTTCTTATGGCTGGGCGGGAGGGGCTGTTAAACAGATTGAGGATGTGCTTAAGGAAGCAGGGATAAAAATAAGTCAGCCAAGTTTATCCGTCAAATATGTCCCATCCGTCGAAGAACTTAAAAGTTGTTATGAATTTGGCAGGAATTTTGCTAGTATAATAAGAGAATCTGCATTCGGCAGATAACTTTAACTTACGATCACTCCTTGCTTAATCACCGCAAAATTCTCTTACGATAATTTTGCGGTAAGCTGCGGAGTTAATTTTGCAAGGAATAAGCCTGAATAAGGCAAAATTAAGGGGGTGGGAAAATGGGTTGTGCGTGCTGTGCGCCAAAAAAAGCGGCGAAGAAGGCAGTTAAGAAGAAAAAAGCGGCAAAACGTTAACTTAAATTGCTATTACGTTTTCTTCCACCTACGCGGTGGATTTTTCCACCGCGTAGGTGGAGTTGTTGGGTAGCATAAATTTTAAACAGGAGAAAACTATGGCAAAGTATCGTTGTACAGTTTGCGGATATATCTATGATCCGGCGGCGGGAGACGCGACTCAAGGGGTTAGCCCGGGAACGGCTTTTGAAAATTTACCGGCTAATTGGGTATGCCCTGAATGCGGCGTGGCTAAAGATATGTTTGAGAAGGTATAAGGCCGGCCATGAAAAAATTAAGCCAGGAGATAATTAATTTCTTTCAGGAGCAAAGTTTTGTTATCGTTTCCACCATTGATAATGACGGGGCTATCCATAACGCGGCAAAAGGCATAATAACATTAAGCCCAAACGGCAGGGTTTATTTACTGGATGTTTATTCAAAAAGAACGCGCGATAATTTAACTTATAATCCCCGGATAAGTATAACTGCTATTGATGAACATAGATTTAAAGGGTATTGCCTTAAGGGCAAAGCACGCGTATTAGAGCATGCTAAGTTTAGTCCCCAGGTTTTAAAAGCCTGGGATGAGAAAATCACGGGTAGGATCACCCGAAGGCTCCTTAGAAATATCAGTGGGGAAAAAGGGCATTCCAAGCATCCGGAAGCGCGTTTACCTAAGCCGGCATATATGATAGTCATGGTTGTGGAAGATATTACGGATCTTACTCCCGTACATTTAAACGGAGGGCTATAAATATGACGGCAAAGATATTTTCCGGCAGTGAGATTGTGGAGTTGGGTATTCAGATTGAAAAAAATGGCAGGGATTTTTATGATGTTTTGTCTAAACTTTCAAAAAGCCAATCCGCGGCTGAGATATTTGAATTTTTGTCTAAAGAGGAAGAAAAACACATTGGGATTTTTAAAAATATATTTAAAAAATCAGAAAAAAATGAGCTTTCACAGGTTTATGCCGATGAATATATAGCGTATATGAACGCGTTAGCCGGCGAATGTGTGTTTACCCAGAAGGATAAAGGCAAGGAGATAGCAAAAAAAATAATCAGTTATAAGGAAGCAATTGAATTAGGGATCGGGTTTGAAAAGGATTCTATAATTTTCTACGAAGGGATAAAACAGTTCGTGCCGGAATATGATTTGGCCGTTGTGGAAGATTTGATCAGGCAAGAGCGTAAGCATTTGCGGCGGTTGTCGGATCTAAAGAAAGAAATAAAGGAGAATTAAAAATGGCAAAGAGAGTTTTGGTTTATAGTACTCAGGCTTGCCCGTTTTGTATCCGCGTAAAACTATTTTTGAAAGATAATAATATCAGTTACGAAGAGCTGGATGTTTCCAGTAACACGGCGTTAGGCGAAGAGATGGTTAAAAAATCAGGGCAGATGGGCGTGCCTGTGCTGGACATTGACGGCGAAATTATTGTAGGGTTCGATAAGGAAAAAATCAAGAAGGCTTTGGGAATATAAAGCTGTCGGCTATCAGCTTTCAGTTCTCAGCTTTGAACAACAGCTGATAGCTGAATGCTGAAAGCTGAAGGCTGACCTTAAATGGATATATACGATTTGATAATAATCGGGGCTGGGCCGGCGGGTATTACGGCCAGCGTATACGCAGCGCGTAAAAGGATTAATGTCTTAGTGATCAGTAAAGATATCGGCGGCCAGGCTGCCTGGAGCGGGGATATAGAGAATTATACTGGGTATCAGTTTATTACGGGCCCTGATTTAGCGGCAAAGTTTGAAGAGCATATGCGTAAGTTTGATATCCAATTAAAGGAAAATGAAGAGACGATAGCGCTTAGAAAAATAGGCGGCAAGATCCAGGTTAAGACGGATAAAAATGAATACCAGTCGCTTGCCGCGATAGTTGCTTCAGGCAAAAGGACAAAAGAATTGGGCGTGCCTGGAGAAAAGGAGCTTAAAAATAAAGGCCTGACTTATTGCGCTACTTGTGATGCTCCTTTGTTCAGCGGCAAAGACGTAGCGGTTATCGGCGGAGGGAATTCCGCGTTAGACGCTGTTTTGCAATTAATACGGATCGCGAAACACGTTTATCTTATTAATATCACTGCCGATTTAGGAGGGGACGCGGTAATGCGCGATCAGGCCCAGGCCAGTAAACTGGTTACGGTTTTGAATAATAGCAGGGTAACAGCTGTTTCAGGCGGGAAGATGGTTAGTTCTATTAAGGTTATTAGCTCTGGGAAAGAAGAAATATTGCCGGTTGAAGGCGTATTTGTGGAAATAGGGCTTATCCCTAATTCTGAATTTGCCGTGGAATTGGAAAAAAACGAATACGCTGAAATTAAAGTTAACAGTTATAATGAGACTAACATTGAAGGTATATTTGCCGCGGGAGATGTGACAAATGTGCCTGAAAAACAGATCATTATCGCGGCGGGAGAAGGCGCAAAGGCCGCGCTTACGGCTTTTCGCTATTTAGTGCAGCATAAATTTAATCCGCAGTAATAACTTCAGGAATTTTTCGGTTCTCTCATGAAAAAAGAATATAAAATAGCGCAAAAAGAAAGAAAAGTAAAACAGCTCTTTATGTCTGTTTTATTTATCGCGATAATCACTATGGGGTGGCGTTATCCTTTATTGGGATATTTTATTCCTTTGTGTATGGTATTAGGCATAGGAATTGGTTTAGCGCGCGGCAGGAAATGGTGCGATTGGTTTTGCCCCCGGGGAAGTTTTTATGATGTATTGATCAAATCTATAAGCCCTAAAAAAGAAATACCGGATTTGTTTAAGAAAATCCTTTTCAGGATTGGGATATTAATAATTTTGATGTCGGTTATGACAATTAATTTAATTTTGCGCTGGCCCGATCCTGATAAAATAGGGCGTTTCTTTGTAATGCTTCTTACTGTAACTACAGTTTTGGGCGTCGGTTTAGCCGTATTTTTTCATCAACGCTGCTGGTGTTATCTTTGTCCTATTGGAACTCTGATAAATTTAACCGGCGGCAATAAATATCACCTTAAGTTAAATTCTAAGCTTTGTATTGACTGTAAGAATTGTTCTAAGGCGTGCCCGGTGCAGATAGCGCCGTATAAATACAAAAAACAGGATGTTGAGATAGTAAAAGAAGCCGATTGCCTGAAATGCAACCTTTGCATTGCCATTTGCCCTAAAAACGCGTTGAGCAGATGAACCTCAGAAAAATATGGAAATAGGCTGTTTTGGTGTTATAATAAATAAAATAAGTTTACTCCTTGCTTAATCGTTCCCGCTGCTTCGCTTTGCGAAGCAAAGCGACGGGGGCAGGCTGTGGAGTTAATTTTGTAAGGAATAAGCCTGAATAGGGCAAAATTAAGGAGATTACGATGAAAGAGAAAGTATTGAAAGCGTTAGAAAAAGTCCGTCCTATGCTTGCGGCTGATGGCGGTAATGTGGAATTGGTTGATGTTAGCGCTGACGGCGTGGTAAAGTTAAAGCTGACCGGTAGCTGCGGTTGCTGCCCGATGAGCCAGATGACTCTTAAAATGGGTATTGAGAGGATATTAAAACAGGAAGTGCCGGAAATAAAAGAAGTTGTTTCTATCTAATATGCTCGCTTTTAGAGCCCTGCCTAAACGTTTATAATATTTCTGATGAATAAGCTTGAAAACTTAAAACATATACTGAAGAATATGCGTTCGGTGGTAGTGGCTTATTCCGGCGGGGTAGACAGCACTTTCTTGCTGAAAGTTGCCGGCGATGTCTTGGGCGATAAAGTTTTAGCCGTGACCGCGGTTTCTCCTACTTATCAGAGGAAGGAATTGGAGTTTTCCAGGTTAATGGCTAAACACCTGAATGTTTCGCACAAGATAATCAAAACCTCAGAGTTAAATAATAAGCGATTTGTTTCCAATCCGGTTAACCGCTGTTATTTTTGCAAAAAAGAGTTATTCGGCGCGTTGAAAAAAATCGCGAAAGAAAAAAAGTTTGATTTTGTGATTGACGCCAGTAACTCTTCCGATAAATTTGATTACCGGCCCGGCACAAAGGCCAAAGAAGAATTTGAAGTACGCTCGCCGTTAGCCGAGGCGGATTTAACCAAGGAAGAAATACGCGTATTAAGTAAGAGCCTGAAACTTTCCAGCTGGGATAAGCCCAGCCTTGCCTGCCTTGCTTCAAGGATCCCTTACGGCAGCAAAATTTCTAAAAATATATTAGAGCGTATTTATAAGGCCGAAACTGTCCTAAACAGCATGGGGTTTAAACAGGTAAGGTTGAGGCATTATGATCGATTGTGCCGGATAGAAGTCCCCAAGAATGATATCGATAGATTAATAAATAATCGCAGCCTTGTAGTCGATGAACTTAAAAAGTTAGGGTATAATTATATAACTTTAGATCTAGAAGGGTATCGTACCGGCAGTATGAATGAAGTAATAGATCCCCCCCCGCCGTTTTGATTCGCTTTTGCGAATGCAAAACGAATCAGCGGGGGCTCATTAGAGGAATTAAGATGCAAAGGATATATTTGGATTACGCGGCTACTACTCCTTGCGATCCGGAAGTGGTCAAGGCGATGCAGCCGTATTTTTTTGAGAAGTTTGGTAATCCTTCAAGCATTCATTCTTTTGGCCAGGAAGCGAGGAAGGCGCTTGAAGAATCCAGAGAGGCTGTTGCCTCGTTTTTAGGCGCGAAACCCGAAGAGATAGTCTTTACTTCCGGAGGGACTGAAGCAAATAATTTCGCGATAAAAGGGGTTGCTTTTGCCCGTAAGGCCAAAGGCGGCCATATTATTGTTTCGGCTATTGAACATCACGCGGTACTTGAGCCGTGCAAAACCCTGGAGAAGATGGGTTTTAAGTTTACTTACGTGAAAGTTGATAAATACGGCTTGGTTGACCCGGAAGATATAAAGAAAGCCGTTACTGATAAAACCATCCTTATTTCGGTTATGCACGCTAATAATGAAATAGGCGTTATTGAGCCTATCGCGGAGATCGGAAAGATAGCGAAGGAGAAAGGCGTATATTTTCATACGGATGCCGTGCAGTCTGTAGGGCATATCCCTGTAAATGTTGATGAGCTGAATGTAGATCTATTGTCTCTGTCGGCGCATAAATTCTATGGGCCTAAGGGAGTGGGTGTTTTATATATCAGAAAAGGCACGCGTATTGAAAGGTTTTTAGACGGAGGTGACCAGGAAAGAGGCAGGCGCGCTTCTACTCAGAATATCACCGGAATTGTGGGTTTAGGCAAAGCCATAGAGTTATGCCGGGATAAAATGGAGGATGAGGCGAAGTTTCAGGCGGTATTAAGGGATAAATTAATTAAAGAGATCACGAAAAAAATACCGGAGGTTTATCTTAACGGCCATCCTGTTAAAAGGCTGCCGAATAATGTGAATTTTTCCGTGAAATATATTGAAGGCGAATCTATGCTGCTTAATCTGGATATGTTGGGTATTGCCGCATCTACCGGTTCCGCGTGTAATTCCACTTCTTTAGAGCCGTCGCATGTTTTGCTGGCTATCGGCTTACCGCATGAAATAGCGCATGGGTCTTTAAGGTTTACGTTCGGCAGGTGGTCAAAAACAGATGATGTGGATTATTTCTTGGGGCATTTTCCGAAAATAGTTGAAACGCTGCGCGCGATGTCGCCGCTCTACGAAAAAAAATAATCGTGCAGGAAAATTCGCCTAGAAGCAAATTTTCTTGCCCCCCCAGATTTGCTGCGCAAATCTAAACAGGGGGGAACTTGTTTAGTAAGAACTTTCTTATGCTTCAAGAAAAAATCCTCGATTTTTTAAAACGAAAACAAGAATATGTCTCCGGAGAAGATATCAGCAGCCATCTTAAAATAAGCCGGCAGGCGTTATGGAAACATATCCAGGCTTTGAGGGATTCCGGCTATGATATAACGGCCGTGCCGCATTTAGGGTATAAAATTGTTTCCTGCCCGGACAGGCTTTTTGTTTCTGAAGTAAGCCATGGATTAAATACAAAATTTACCGGCAGGAATATTTATTATTTTGACAATCTTGTATCTACCATGGATGTTGCCATGCAGTTTGGGATAAAGGGGGCACCCGAAGGCACGCTTATTTTAGCGGAATCCCAAAGTAAAGGCAGGGGCAGGCTGGGCAGGGAATGGGATTCCCCTAAATATAAGGGCATATATTTATCATTAATTTTAAGGCCTAAGATATTGCCGAATCAGGCGTCGGTGTTAACTTTACTTGCGGCAGTAAGCATTTGTGAAGCAGTTAAGGTGATCTCCGACCTGGATGTTAAGATCAAATGGCCGAATGATATCCTGATACATAATAAAAAATTGGGCGGCATATTAACTGAATTAAGCGCGGAGATGGACGAGGTGCGGTTTGTGGTTATTGGCATTGGCTTAAATGTGAACAATGATAAGAAAATACTGCCGGAAGGGGCTATCTCTTTAAAGGAAGAAAAAGGAGAAAATATCAATCGTATTGCTTTGCTGCAGGAGATTTTACGCGCGATTGAAAATAATTACCTGATTTTTCAGGATAAGGGCTCCGCCGCCATAATTAATAAATGGCGTAATTATAATATTACTTTGGGCAGAAGAGTAAAAGTGATTTCCCAGAAGCATCATATAGAGGCCGAAGCCATAGATATAGATACAGAGGGCGCTCTTATTTTAAGAAACGATTCCGGCCTTATGCAGAAAGTAACGTCTGGAGACGTGATTCACTGCCGGTAGTAAAGTTCTGTGCGGCATAAAGTTATTGACAATGTTCCAGCTAAGTTTTAATATGAATCAGGAATAAGGCCGGATGCCGGAAATAAAATCAAGAAAAGGGAGGTTAAAATATGCGCGTTGAAGGAAATAATTCTTTCGCATTCGCTGATAACATTATATTTTCGGTTAAAAGTTTTTTTTCTAATATTCTTCTCCCTCTTTTGCCTTTCATCGCGGTTTTAATTTTTATGATGAATTTTGTGGTTTATATTAAACCCAATGAATATGGCATTAAACAGGTAAATATCGGTTTCCGGCCCGGTATTCAGGCGCGTATTTATGAAACCGGCTTTCATATTGTCATCCCTTTTGGGTTTCAGGTGATGCACCGTTTCCCAAGAGATATTCAGGTATTTGAATTAACCAGTTATTCTGACAGCGCCTCGCGGGATGCCCGTCAGGAAAAAGCCGCGCATATACAGACTTCAGACGGTTTTTTTGTCACGGTAGATGTCAGTATCCTGTATCATATTTTTGACCCTTATAAATTATTTACTACGGTTGGCCCGGGAAAATTATACGAAGATAACGGTATTATCCCTAAAGTAGAGCCAAAACTTAAAGAGGCGCTCGGTGAGCTTACTACTGAAGAATTTTATAACAGCCCGTTGCGCGTGGAGAAGGCAAATATAGCCAAGAGGCTGTTAAATGAAGAACTTAATCCTAAAGGCATAAAGGTTGACCATGTTTTGGTGCGTTATTTCGTGTATAGCAGTGAAATACAGCGTAATATTGAAGAGAAGAAGCTTAAAGACCAGATGGTTTTTACCAATCAGTCGAAAGCGAAGGCTTCCGCTGAGGAGGCGTTAGTTAAAAAAGTGCGCCAGGAAGGCGAAGCCAATATTAAGGTTAAATTGGAAGAAGGCAAAGCCTATGTAATGAAGAAATCAGCTGAGAAAGATTTATATGTGCGCACAAAAATTGCTGAAGCCGACTTATTAATAAATTTGGCGGATGCCAAAAAAACAGAACTGGTTAATCAGGCTTATCAGAAAAAAGGTTCAGACAAGTTAGTCGGGTTGAAAATGGCCGAAGTATATGAAGGGCTTGATGTAATTATGCTTCCTTCAAGCGGCCAGTATGGCGTTAATCCTTTAAACCTTCAGGATTCTTTAAGGCTTTTCGGCATAGATCAAGGAAAGGAGTAACAATATGAAACGCCCTTTATCGTCATTTTTTTTCCTCTTGCCTTTTTTAATAATATCAGTATTGTTAATACCGTTTTTCGCGCATCAGACAAAACCTACCGAAGTAGGTATCCGTGTCATTAAATGGTCGCTTTTTGCCAAACGCGGTATTTATGCGCATATTTATCAGCCGGGCGCTACCTATTTTTTCCCTCCCATTATTAACGGCTGGCATACTCTTGATACAAAACTGCGGAATATGGAAATGACCGCCGACCAGCGGGGGGCCCGTAAAGGCAGGGATGACCTGGTTTTTAAGACTATCGATGGAAACGACATAGCCTTGGATGTAATTATCGCTTATCGTATCGACCCGCAGAGCACTCCGCAGATAATACAGAATGTCGCCAAATCCAGTGTAGAACTTGAAGAAAAACTGGTCAGGCCCATTACCAGGAACATCACGCGGGAACTTTTCGGCGCGTTAAAGACAGAAGATTTTTACGTAGCCGATAAAAGGACGGAAAAATCTGAAAGCGCAAAACAGGTCCTTAACCAAATACTTAATCCCTACGGAGTGATCGTGGAGAATGTTTTGCCTAAGGATTACCGTTTTAATCCCGCTTATCAAAAAGCGATCGAGGAAAAGAAGATTGCCGACCAGATGGCGGAGCGCTTTAAATCAGAAGTTAAGGCGACAGTTGAGGAATACCTTCAAAAAATGCAGCAGGCTCAGGGGGATGTTAATAAAATGGTGGCCGATGTCGACGGTGAATTCCAGAAGGCGAAAATAGGCGTTGATGCCTATTATGAACAGCAGGTTATGATCGCCAAGGCTATTGAAAGCGAAGGCGTTGCCCAGGCCCGGGGGATTGAAAAGATGGTTGAGGCCCTTAATAATACCGGAGGCACAACCATGATCAAGCTCAAGCTCGCCGAAGCGCTTAAAGGGAAAAAGATTTATCTTCTGCCCTATGGAGGCCAGGAAGGCATCGATTTAAAAACCACGAATGTTAATGATTTAATTAAAGTCTTCGGGGTTAAAAGCCTGGGACAATAATTTATAAGAATTTGTTTTAACGCGGCAGGGCGTTATTTTCTGAATTGTAGAAAGTAACGCTCTGTTTTTTTAGTCATAAAAAATTAATTGCAATAGTAAACCAAATGTATTAAAATGGTTGACGGTTAATAATCGGATCTGGAGATTTCTTCGCTCAGGTCGATTTTTTTACGTCAATGATCTTTCGCATTTCGGTGGCTGCGGAACTCGCTCGTCGGGGCTTACGCCCCAAGACGAGCTCAGACATCCTCGCCATCCGCCAAATAAATTTGTCGGATTCCCTCAATGCTCAAGCTCATTGGCTAAAATCGACATGCGCTCAGGAATCGCCGGATTCGATTATTCTTTAAAGGGGGTTCGAGTTCTTGAATAGGGAAAATTATATGAATAAAGAAGAAATAAAACCGTTTTTGAATTTACCTTTGCCGGAGCTGATTTTGTTCGCGAATAAAATGCGGCATGATTTTGCCGGTTCAAAAATTGAATTATGCAATATAATGAACGCCAAGTCCGGGCTCTGCAGCCAGGATTGCAAGTTTTGCGCGCAGTCCGGCCGCCACGGCACGGGTATCCCTACCTATTCTTTAAAGAGCAAAAAGGAGATGGTAGAAGCGGCAGGGCGCGCCAAAGAAATCGGAGCGGCCAGGTTTGATATCGTTACCAGCGGGGATAATTTATCTGAAGAGGATTTTAATGTTATTGCCGGAGCTGTTTCTGAAATAACACAGGTTATCGGCATTAAGATGTGCGCGTCGCTGGGAAGTATGAGCGAAGAGAGGCTGTTAATATTAAGGAAAGCCGGGCTTAGCCGCTATCATCATAATATCGAAACCTCACCGGGTTTTTTTCAAAAAATTTGTTCCACGCATACATTTGAAGACAGGGTAAAGACTATCCGGGCCGCTAAAAGAGCAGGATTAGAAGTTTGCAGCGGAGGCATCATCGGCATGGGCGAGAGTTTAGAGGACCGGATTGAGATGGCGTTTTGCTTAAAAGATCTGGATGTGGATTCTGTGCCGATAAATATACTGGTGCCCATTAAAGGCACGCCCTTTGAGGCAAAAAATACTCTTTCCTCTAGTGATGCTATCAGAACGATCGCGTTGTTCAGGATCATATTAAAAGATAAGATCATTAAAATCGCGGCCGGCCGCGAATCCATCCTTAAGGATTTTCAGGCTATGGCGTTTATGGCAGGGGCGAATGGGATGCTTATCGGAGGTTACCTTACAATTAAGGGGCGACAGGTAGCTGAAGATAAGGAATTGGTAAAAGAGATAGAGAAGTTATGGTAGATATAGAAGAATTTTTGGATAAAAGGAATAAAGACGGACTATTAAGGGTTTTAAGGCCTATATCATCGCGTAAGGCAGGAAAGATTTCTTTAAATAATTGTGAATATTCAGATTTTTCTTCTAACGATTATTTAGGGTTGTCGTCGCATCCGGATTTATCTTCGGCAATAAAGAACGCGGTGGATAAATATGGCGCCGGAAGTTCGGCTTCCCGGCTTTTGAGCGGCGATTTTGAATTACATCATCTCTTAGAAGAGAAAATAGCGAAATTTAAGAATAAGGAAGCCGCGTTGGTTTTTAATTCCGGCTATCAGGCAAATTTAGGCATAATCAGTTCTCTTTACGGAAAAGGCGATTGTATATTCTCCGACCGTTTGAATCACGCGAGTATTGTTGACGGCATAATGTTGTCGCAGGCAAGTTTTTTCCGTTTTAAGCATAATGATATGGGGCACCTTCAATTGCTGCTTAAAAAGGAAAGAGGAAAATTTAATAAAGCGTTGATTATTACCGAGTCAATTTTTAGTATGGACGGAGACAGGGCGCCTTTAAAAGAGCTTGTAGATTTAAAGGAGAAATATAATTGCGCGTTTTTTGTCGATGAAGCGCATGCCACAGGCGTATTTGGCAGTAACGGAGCCGGAGTTGTAGAAGAGGACGGCTTAGCGGAGAGAATAGATTTTATTATGGGCACATTCAGCAAGGCTTTAGCCGGTTTTGGGGCGTATCTTGCCGCCTCGCGAAAAATAAAGGATTATCTGGTAAATACCTGCCGTAGTTTCATATATTCTACAGCGTTACCGCCGCATGTTATTGCCGGGAACCTGAAAAGTATTGAATTGGTGGAAAAAGAGCCTTCCCGCAGGAAAACACTTTTGGAATCCGCTGAATATTTCCGCCAGGCGCTAAAAAATAAAGGCTTTCAGGTAAAGGGCTGTTCGCAAATAGTGCCGGTGATAGTAAAAGATAATTTTAAGGCGGTTGAATCGGCAAAGCGGTTGCAGGAAAATGGGTATTGGGTTTTACCCATCAGGCCGCCGACGGTCCCGGCGAACGAGGCGCGCATAAGATTTTCGTTAACCTTTCATCACGATAAGACAATACTACAGAAGCTGATTAATGATATTGATATAACCAGGTCGTTCTAAAAAATATGATAGCAAAAGTTAATTTCTTTCACTGCGGGATATTGTTCGCGCACGAAAATTTTTGCCGTCTGCTACGGTTTACTTCGTCACTTCGGGTAGCCTTTCGTAACAGTTAAGGCCTACGCTCCTCGTAAATCCTTGCAGACTTTTGCCAAAAATTTTCTGATTGTGCGCTCACAAATCCCTCCGTAAAAGAAATTAACTTTTGGAGATAATAATTAAGAAGTATCACAACATAATTGTAGGGCCTGTTCCCCGAACGGGCCGTCTAAGATAGTGAAAATTAAATTCATCGATAGAGGTTTTAAAGAAAATATTGTTTTGATCCCCGGCTGGGCAGCCGATTGGCGGATTTTTTCCGGGCTTGATTTAAACTATAATTATTTACTGCCTGTAGAATTTACTGCTTTTAATTTTGAGCGTGAACTTATCGAACAATTAAATAAGCTGTCTTTAGATAAGATTTCTTTATTTGGCTGGTCAATGGGTGGCTTTATGGCGGCGGGATTTGCCGTAAATAATCCGCAGCGGGTGGGCGAGCTTATTCTTTTAAGCATACGTCAAAAATACGAATCCGCGCAATTAAAAGAGATAGAATCGAAATTACAAGCAGGCAAAAACGCCTATCTTTATAAATTCTATCTCGCGTGTTTTTCTGAGTATGACAAGGAAGGTTTGGCCTGGTTTAAAAAAAATATTTTTAAAAGTTATCTTAAAGAGATGGAACTGAATAGTTTAATTGAAGGGCTGCGTTATTTATCAGAAGCTGAAATTAATCTTGAGCCATTGGCCGTATTAAAGAAAGTAAGGATCTTTCACGGCGCTCAGGATAAGATAGTTCCGTTCCCCCCAGATTTGCTGCGCAAATCTAAGCGGGGGGACAAGAAAATTTGCTCTGAGGCCGCGTTACTAAAGAGCTATTTGCCTCTAAACAAATTTTCTTGGGCGGAATTTATTTGCATGCCGGAAACAGGGCATATCCCGTTTTTAAACCATAAATTCAGGCAAAGCTTTTATAATGGAGTGGGGAAGCAAGGACACAAGTCGTTATGAATAAAGAAACCTTAATCAGGAATTTTTCACGTTACGCGGATCATTACGATAAGTACGCGGATGTTCAGAAATTGGCGGCTTTAAAGCTTTTGGGCCAGATAAAAGAAACTAATTTTAACAGCGTATTGGAGATAGGCTGCGGCAGCGGAAACTATACCATGTTTTTGAGGGATAAGTTTAACAACGCCAGGTTAAAGGCCGTGGATATATCCGATAAAATGATCGCGATAGCCAGGGATAAACTAAAAGGCAGAGATGTAGATTTCGTGGTTACAGATGCCGAAAATGCGGAGTTAGGCGAAAACTTCGGGTTGATCACTTCCAACGCCTGCTTTCAGTGGTTCTCTGATTTAGAAAAGGCATTGCTAAAATATAAAGATTCATTGCATGAAAACGGTATAATCTCATTTTCCATATTCGGCCCGGAAACATTTTCTGAATTGAATGCTTCTTTGCGGAGTATAACGGGCGATTCTGTAACTGCGAATGATTTTGTCGCAAAGGAGAATATAGAAATGATCTTAATGAAGTTTTTCAAGGCGGTTGTTATCGAAGAAATGCGGCATGTGGAACTTTGCGGTTCTCTTAAGGAGTTATTGGATAAAATAAAGTATACCGGAATCAGGGGGGATGGGTTGGCGGGAAAAATATTTTTCGGCCCCCAATTAGCCGGGCAGGTAGAAAAAAAATATTGGGAGAAGTTTTCTACCGTTAATATCGGGCAAAAATCGATTCCGGTGACATATCAGATTTTTCTTTGCCGGGGGCAAAAGGCATGAAACCGAAAGCGATATTTGTTACCGGCACGGATACAGGCATAGGCAAAACTATAGTTACCGGCCTTTTAGCGAGGTTTTTAAAAGAAAAGGGCAAGAACGTTATAACACAGAAATGGATACAAACCGGCTCCAGCGGTTTAACATCGGATATTGAAACACATCTTGAGATTATGGGGTTAAGCAAAAATGATATAAAAAAGTATCTGCCGTATGTTTCGCCCTATATATTCAAGGCGCCTTGTTCCCCTCATTTGGCCTGTAAAAGTGAAGGTAAAAAAATCAGCGCCGAAAAAATAAAAAGAAGTTTTAAAATTTTATCCGGGGAATTTGATTTTGTAATTATAGAAGGCGTAGGCGGGGCTTTAGTTCCGTTTAATGAAAAAAGCCTGGTAATCGATATCGCTAAAGAACTTGATTTAGCTGTTTTGGTTGTGGCAGGAAATGAATTAGGCGCGATCAATCACACTTTATTGACCATTGAAGCTTTAAAGAATAGGGGAATGAAGCTGTTAGGCGTTATTTTTAATAATGCCAAGGGCGAGGATAAAAAAATACTTGCGGACAACCCGCGTATAATACAAGCGTTATCCCGGGAAAAAGTATTTGGCGTTTTGCCTTGGATTGAAGAGCACGATAAGCTATACAAAAAATTCATCCCTATTGGGCAGCGGATAGAGAAAATATTATAGCATGTTTGTTAAATCCCTGTCTTTTGACTCCCGGTGTTAAGAAATACTTTTTGCTTTCCAAACACCGGGAGTCAGAAGGTCGGGATAGGCGTTTATTAATGAATACTTGGCTTAAGAAAGACTTAAAATACAATTGGCATCCTTACACGCAGATGAAGGATTGCGAGTTTTTGCCGCCAATCCTGATAGAGAAGGCGCGCGGCATTAAGCTGTATGATAGTAATAATAAGTTTTATTACGATAGCATATCCAGCTGGTGGTGTAATGTGCACGGCCATAACCATCCCCGGATAAAAAAAGCGATCAAGAAGCAGCTGGATTCTTTGGAGCATGTTTTGTTTGCCGGTTTTACGCATAAGCCGGCTATTTTGCTTGCGGAAAAGCTTGTTTCTATAGCGCCCGGTAAATTAACCAGGGTATTTTTTTCGGACAATGGTTCCACCGCGGTTGAAGTGGCGCTTAAGATGTCTTTTCAGTATTGGAATAATATAGGAATTAACGGAAAAACAAAATTTGTTTCTTTAGACATGGGCTATCATGGAGACACTATCGGGACAATGAGCGTCAGCGGGATAGATTTGTTTAATAAAGTGTTTTCGCCTTTATTGTTTCATTCTTTTAAAGTGCCATCGCCGTATTGTTACCGTTGCCCTGCGGGAAAAGACAGAAAGGCTTGCGCTATTGATTGTATAGTTTCGTTAGAACGGTTATTGAAAGAAAAATCCGGGCAAATCGCGGCAATTGTGTTAGAGCCGTTATTAATGGGCTCCGGCGGAATGATTGTTTATCCCAAGGAATATCTGGAGAAAGTTTACAAATTAACTAGAAAATATAATGTGCATTTAATCGTGGATGAAGTGGCTACCGGTTTCGGCAGGACCGGAAAAATGTTCGCTTCTGATTTTTGCGATATAGAACCTGATTTTATGTGTTTGTCCAAAGGGATAACCTCGGGGTACTTGCCTTTGGGGGTAACTTTAACTACCGATAAAGTGTATAAAGCTTTTTACGCCGATTATAAAGCGGGAAAGACTTTTTACCACGGTCATACTTATACCGCAAATCCTATAAGCTGCGCGGCCGGGTTAGCCGGTTTGGAAGTTTTTGAGGAAGAAAAAACTCTAGAGAGAGTAAATAAACTTATTCCTTTATTCCATGAGAGGCTGCAGGAATTTAAAGGGCTTGATTTAGTAGGCGATGTAAGGTATCTTGGTTTGATAGGCGCGATGGAATTGGTCAGGGACAGAAAGACCAAAAAAGGTTTTACCATTGAAGAGAGAATTGGCCTTGAAATTTATAAACGCGGGCTGAAAAATAACCTTATCTTAAGGCCTTTAGGGAGTATAATATATTTTTTTCTTCCGCTTTGTATCAAAAAGATAGAGATGGCAGATATTTTAGGCAGGGCTTATGAAGTTGTTAAATCACTAAAAAATGGAAAGAATACATTTAATTATTAGTTTTATGAGTTGCAGTATAATAGGTATTTTCTGGTTTTTAAAAGCGGCGTTAGCCAGAGTAGAACCTCCGGAATTACCGGAGGTCGTTATTATAGATATAATAATAGGAGGGATTATTGCTTTTGCTGTTTTTTGTTTGGTACAGCTTGTTTTGTTTACAAAGCCCAAAAAGATAAAAGTAGGTATAATTTTCGGGATAATATTTTGGATAGTTACGGCATCCCTTCTTATGTTTTGGCATTGCCGGCAGCTAAGAATACGTTATGAAACAGGGCAAAAAAAGTTTATGGAAGCGGCAAAGAATATTCTTAATGATTATTCGACGCTTCAAATATTGTCTTACCATGGGATTGAACCTACTGAAGCGCAAATTAAAGAGGAAAGAAAAAAATGGGAAAGAATTATCGCGGATATATCGATGCACGAACGTGAGATAATAGATATCTTAAAAAATGGAAATTTAGATTTTCGCAGGATAGCCGTATGCGCATTGGCAGAAATAAAGTCATCTAAAGCTGTAACTACGTTAAATGGAATATTAGGAAATACAGGAGAAAATATTGAGCTGCGTAGTTTAGCAGCGCAATCCTTAGGGCGGATAGGCGGCCGGAGAGCTATTGAAACATTAAAAGGAGCTTTGAAAGATCCTTCGGTGTCACTTGATGCTGCCTGCGTGTTAGCGGATTTTAGGGATCCTGCTGCAATTGAGCCGCTGTTAAATGGCTTGAGAAAAAGCGAGTATAATACAGATTCTTTCTACATCGCGGTAGCGGGGTTAGAAAAAATTAAAGATTTAAGATCCGTTGAACTATTGATATCAATATTAAAGGATTGTAATCACGAATATTCCAGAAATACGATAGCGCACGCGCTATATAATATCATAACTAAAAGATTTGGGAGAGATGACATAAAATGGTTAGAGTTTACAGATGATTATGCAAAGTGGCAAGAATGGTGGGAACAAAATAAAAAAGAGTTAAATAATGCGAAATAACTTTATCTAGCAATTGTTTGTTACCGCTGATTTTTGGCTTTAGGATAATAAAATGAAAAAATTAACCCTTTTGATTTTGTTATTTATTGTATGCCCTCTGGCTTTTGCGGATTCCAATGATCCATCCTTAATGCCATTGCCGAAAATTGAAAAGATGAGTGGAGAAAGATACCGGATTTTAGGCGATTTCAACTGCGATGGCATTGAAGATATGGCTTTATCAGTTGACATCTCGCTTTTTGGCAATGCGGGAGGAGATTTTGACATCTATTTACGGGATAATAAGGATAATTTACGAAAATATGCTTCTATTTTTCTCCATCTCAAAGCTATAGCCATTGAAAAGATCGGAGAAAATGTTCGGCTTTGGGCCTACCGTAGATCCGGAGGATGGATTGGCGATATTGGATATTATGAAGTTAAAGCGGAGGGATTATCAGATTATAAGAGTATAACGATTCATCCCGGTGACAGCGGCACAGAGATGGGAAACGCTATATATGAAGCTGTTTTTAAAAATTCAGCAGTGGAATTTAGAGTTGAAAAAAGCAAGACAGTTAACGGTGCGGTAAATTGGATAAAATTATAACAATAGGTTCCATTTAGTAAAAACCGTCGTTTTTGCGATTGAGTTTAAATGTTAAGAGGGTATTATGAAAAAGCGTGTGGTAGTGGCGATGAGCGGGGGGGTGGATTCTTCGGTGGCCGCGGCTTTATTGCTAGAACAGGGCTATGAGGTTATAGGGATCACTATGTGTTTTAACCTCGCGGATAGCGTAAGCAAGAAACCCCGTTGCTGCGGGCTGCAGGGAATAGAAGACGCCAGGCGTGTGGCGCATAAGCTGGGTATAAAACATTATGTTTTGAACATGCAAAAGGTCCTGGAAGAGAAGGTAATAAATGATTTTTGTATTGAATATTTAAAAGGCAGGACTCCTAACCCTTGTGTCAGGTGTAACCAATATGTAAAATTCGACGCGTTGTTAAAGAAGGCTTTATCGTTGGAAGCGGATCATCTTGCCACTGGCCACTACGCGCGTGTAGTAAAAACCAAAGAAGGCTATTGGCTTAATAAAGCCAAGGATGTAAAAAAAGACCAGACTTATTTCTTGTTTCGTATCGGCCAAAAACAGTTAAAACACCTGCTTTTTCCGTTAGGTAACTATACTAAATTGCAGGTCAGGGATTTGGCGCGTAAATTCGGGCTTGCGGTAGCCGATAAGTTAGAGAGCCAGGAGATATGTTTTTTACCCGGTACGGATTACCGTAGTTTTTTAACACAGAGATTCGCGGGCGGTTCTGACGTGAAGATTAAGGATAGTTTAAGCCCCGGCCCGATCGTAAATAAAGAAGGTAAAGTATTAGGACAGCATAAAGGGATTGCTTTTTATACTATTGGCCAGCGTGAAGGCCTGGGTATAGCTTGCGGCTATCCTGTTTACATAGTAAAGATAGAGCCTAAGGATAACTTGATAGTTGTTGGGAATAAAGAAGATGCGTTGTCAAAACAGTTTCTGGTTAAAAAGCCGCATTTTATTCTACACCCGATAAAAAAGACAGTTGCGCTGCGGGTGAAGATAAGATATAATCACAGGGAAGCTCAGGCAGAAGTAACTCCTTGTGATAGTAAATTAAAGGTGAGGTTTAAAATCCCGCAATTTGCCGTGACAAGAGGGCAATCCGCGGTATTTTACGATAAAAATAGGGTCATAGGCGGAGGTATTATCGATAAGATAATAGATTAATGTGTTAAAAAAACAATATAATTCTGTTTTTGAAGAAAAAATCAGGGATTTGAAGAAAAAGCGCAATGCTGTAATTTTAGCGCATAATTATCAATTGCCGGAAGTTCAGGATGTGGCTGATTTTTGCGGTGATTCTTTGGAACTAAGCCGTAAGGCAAGCCAAACCGACGCGAAGGTAGTCGTATTTTGCGGAGTGCATTTTATGGCGGAAACCGCGTCTATCCTTTGTCCTGATAAATTGGTTATTGTGCCGGATATAAACGCCGGCTGCCCCATGGCTAATATGATTACCGTAGAGGACATTAAAAAATTAAGAAAGCAGCATCCTGACGCGGTTGTAGTCGGTTATGTTAATACCTCCGCGGATGTTAAGGCGGAACTTGATTATTGCTGCACTTCAACTAACGCGGTAGCTGTGATCAACGCCTTAAAGGATCAAAAAGAAATAATATTTGTGCCTGATAAATATTTGGCGGATTATGTGTCCCGGCAAACCGGCAGGAAACTTATTGCCTGGAACGGTTATTGCCCGACACACGTAAAAATTCTGCCGGAAGATATCAAAAAAGAAAAAAAATTCCATCCTTTCGCCAAAGTTTTGGTGCATCCTGAATGTTTGCCGGCGGTTTGCGATTTAGCTGATGCGGTGCTTTCTACAAGCCATATAGTTAAATTCGCGAAAGAAACTGAAGCAAAGGAAATGATCATCGGCACGGAAGTCGGGCTTATTTACCGCCTTAAGAAAGATAATCCTGATAAGGAGTTTTATCCCGCGGCAGAGCGGGCGGTATGCCCGAATATGAAGCGGACTACTCAGGAGAAAATTCTTTGGGCGTTGGAAGAGCTTAAGCAGGAAGTGCGCGTCTCTGATGATATCCGCCGCCGCGCGAAAAAGGCTATCGATAGGATGATGGAGATAGTGTAATTGTCCTATAATTTTAAATTTTGTATGTATGACATGTATCTCCCGGCAGCAAGGCGCTTCGAAAATTTGTTCCAAATTTTCTTGCAGCCGCCGGGATAATTCGCGCAAATAACTTACGTTTTCCGCCTGCGGCGGATTCCGTAAGTTATGCGCTTATTAATGAATATCCCCATAGTTTACGAAGACGATTGGCTGGTAGTGGTAAATAAGCCTTCCGGCTTACTTACTGTGCCTACCCCGAAAAATGAATCTCGCACTTTAACCAGTATACTGAATGACGATTTAAAGGATAGAGGTATTTTATACCGCTTACATCCCTGCCATCGTTTGGACAGGGAAACTTCCGGGCTCATTATTTACGCGAAAGGCAAATCTGTCAGAGATAAAGCAGTGGAACTTTTCAGGCAAAGGCAAGTAAAGAAAAGTTATCTCGCGTTTGTTTCAGGGCAGCTATCTGATGTTAAGGGGCGGATAAGCCACCCTATCGAAGGGTTAAGCGCTGTAACAACGTATGACGTTATTAAGGCTGCCGGGGATTTTAGCGTTGTAAAAATAATGCCGTTAACCGGCCGCACAAATCAGATCAGGATACATTTTAAACAGATCGGCCATCCTCTTTTAGGAGAAACAAAATACGCCTTCCGCCGGGATTTTAAAATAAAAGCAAAAAGGCTTTGTTTGCATGCTGAGGCTTTAGAGTTTATTCATCCGGTGACACAGAAAAAATTGAGCATTAGCTGCGCTTTACCGAAAGAGCTGGAAGAATTCTTGAAGAAACATACCGTTGATAATTGATATGGGGAAATTCAAAATCAAAAATTCAAACGCACAAAACAATTTTAAAATTCCAAGGACAAAATTAAAAACTTCAGTTTGGTTATTTTAAATTAGTCATTTAAATTTTGAATTTATCTTTATTGATAGTGGGCAATAATATGAGAATATCCGTTAAGTCTTTAATCGTATTTATTTTACTGGCCGTTTTATCCTTATGGCTTTGGTATAAGTTCGGCTATAGCAGGCTTTTGTTCATAGATATGCCTGTAGATAAAAATCAAGCGCTGGCTAAGGCGGAATCTTATCTTGGTTCTTTAGGAGCTGACCTTAAAGGGTATAGTAAAGCAATTGTATTTCACAGCGATGGCTGGGCTGACAGGTATTTGCAGAAGACAATAGGCGTAAAAAAAGAAGAAGAGTTTTTAAAACAGCATAATTACAACCTTTTTTATTGGAATATCCGTTTTTTTAAGGAGTCTCAAAAGGAAGAATATCGAGTAACTATTAGCCCTAAGACCGCGGAAGTGTTAAGTTTTGAGCATTCCATAGAAGATATAGAGCGCAGGGAAAATATTGATAAAGAATTTGCCCGGCAGAAAGCCGAAGGTTTTATTGAAAACGCCTATAAGATTGATTTAGCGGAATATAATTTTCACGCGGAAGACGCGAAACGCTATGATTCCAGGATGGATTACACATTCTCCTGGGAGAAAAAAGGGGTATATATCCCTTGGGATAATGATCAGGGCGGGGCAAAGCTTCTTGTCAGTATTACTTTAGCAGGCAACGAGATCAGAAGTTTTAATAAAAATTGGTTGGATATCCCGGAGAAATTCAAGCGTTACATTGAGAATCGCCTTTCTTTGGGGCAATATCTTTCCAGCTTTAGTTTTCTTTTGATCGCGGCTTTGATAATATTTTCGATATACACGGTATTTAAGAAAAAGCATACAGTAACGGCTAAGCTTTCCAGGAAATTGTATATTTATTTAGCCGCTTTGCTCATCGGGGTTAATATTTTAGCTATTGCCAATGAGTTTCAGAGGTTAGTTATGGGGTATCCTACAACTATGAACATGGCTTCGTATCTCTGGCTTTCCATTATGAGAATATTTTTGAGTGTCGGTTTTGGCGGGGTCCTGTTTGTGTTCCCCGGCGTGGCGGGTGAATTATTGCGCGCCGAAGAATTGCGCGGCGCTAAATACAGTTCTTTATTGTATTATGTGAAGTCGACTTTTTTCAGCCGGAATATATCCTGGTCGGTCTTTTTTGGTTACTTGTTATTTTTTATATTGCTGGGTTTTCAGGCGGTTTTGTTTTATTTCGGGCAGGAATATTTAGGAGTATGGAAAGAATTAACCAGCCTGTCGCAATTTTCATCAAGCTATCTGCCGTTTTTCGGCGCTTTTGTGATCGGTATAAACGCAAGCCTTGATGAAGAAATAATATTCAGGCTTTTTGGCATAAGTTTAAGTAAAAGATTCCTGAAAAATACAACTCTGGCGGTGCTTCTTTCTTCTCTTGTCTGGGGTTTTGGCCATACATCATACGCGATATTCCCTGTTTGGTTCAGGGGGATAGAGGTCAGTTTGCTGGGATTAGTATTTGGGTTCGCGTTTATAAAATTCGGTTTTATAACAGTAGTAACGGCGCATTATTTATTTGATGTTTTTTGGGGTACAGCCACATATATATTCGGCCATAGTTCGCCATACTTGTTTTTTAGTTCCTTAGCCATATTAGGCATTCCTTTGGTATTCGCGGCTGTGGCATTTTTTGCTAATAAAGAAGATAAGGAAAAAGAAATACGGGTCGGATTGGATAATACCCAAAAATACAATTTGGGGGTCCTTGTGGTTTTTATATCAGTGCAAAAAAATAAGGGGTTTGACGCCGCGACAATAAAGAAGGGGCTTCTCAGCCATAATTGGGACATAGACCTTGTGGAATTAGCTATTGAAGAAGTGTTCAAATCGTAGTAAAATATTAAAATTATAGTTGGAAGCGAACTGTAATATTGATATAATGTTGCGCTATTAAAGGAACCTGAATATGGATATATTGCAGGCGATAATCTTCGGGATTGTCGAAGGTATTACTGAATTTTTGCCGATTTCTTCCACAGGGCATTTAATGCTCACTGCCTGGTATTTGGGTATTGCTCAGACAGAATTCGTGAAAAGTTTTGAGATCGCGATCCAATTCGGCGCGATCCTCGCGGTAGCAGCCCTCTATTGGAAGACGTTATTCAGCGGTTGGAATATTTGGAAAAAGATCCTGGCGGCGTTTCTGCCTACCGCGGTTATCGGAGCGTTGTTGTATAAAATTGTTAAACGTTTTTTGCTTGATAGTAATACGGTGGTGCTTTGGGCTCTTTTTTTGGGAGGGATATTTCTTGTCCTTTTTGAGTGTTTTCATCGCGAAAAAGAAAATGCCGCGGCGGAAGTGTCGGAGATATCATATGCTCAGGCATTCTTGATCGGTTTGTGCCAGTCGCTTGCTATTATTCCGGGTGTTTCGCGCGCTGCCGCGACTATTGTCGGCGGGCTGTTCTTTGGGCTTAAACGTAAGGCTATTGTAGAGTTTTCTTTTTTGCTTGCCATCCCGACTATGGGTGCCGCGATGACTCTGGATTTGGTAAAAAGTGCTCATGCCTTCAGTCCCGATCAATTTTTGGTATTGGCTGCCGGTTTAGTTGTCTCGTTTGTGGTTGCGCTTGCGGCTATCAGGTTCCTTCTTGTTTTTATCAAGAAGCATACCTTTGTTCCTTTTGGGATATATAGGATACTGTTATCGGTTGCATTCTGGTTGAAGATAAAGTAGATACTCCTTGCTTAATCGCCCCCGCTGCTTCGCTTTGCGAAGCAAAGCGACGGGGGCAAGCTGCGGAGTTAATTTTGCAAGGAATAAGCCTGAATATGACAAAATTAAGGAGAAATCAATGAGCATACTTGTATTAGGAACAGTGGCGTTAGATTCCGTGAAAACACCTTTTGGCGAACGAAAATTTATGCTCGGTGGTTCAGCCGTGCATTTTTCGATGTCCGGGCGTTTATTCGCCGATATCAATTTAGTCGCTATCGTCGGCAGTGATTTTCCTTTGGAACACATTAAATTCTTGGATAAAAAAGGCGTGATCCTTACATCCCTTATCAGGACAGAAGGCACAACTTTTAAATGGGAAGGGGAGTATAAAGGCGATTTGAATACCGCTATTACTTTAAATACTGAATTAGGCGTGCTTTCGACGTTTAAGCCCAGGATCCATGATTGCCAAAAAAATATAAAGTATATATTTTTGGCTAATGTTGATCCTGATGTGCAAAACCATTTACTTGGCCATATACGTGCCCCGAGCCTCGTGGGTTTAGACAGCATGAATTTCTGGATAAAAAATAAGCGTAACTCTCTGCTGAAATTATTGAAAAAGATCGATATTTATGTGGCTAATGACCAGGAGGCAAAGGATTTATCGGGAGAAACTAACCTTATTAAAGCCGCGAAGTGTTTGCGTTCATATGGGCCCAGGATGGTTTTAATAAAAAAAGGAGAACACGGGGTGTTTTTTTACAGCGATAAATTCGTTGTTTCTTTACCCGCGTATCCTACGGATAAGGTAATTGACCCGACCGGCGCCGGGGATACGTTTGCCGGAGGCTTTATGGGGTATTTAACCAAGGTAAAACGCATTGATCAGGCAAGCCTTAAAAAAGCGATCGCTTATGGCACAGTCGCGGCATCTTTTAATGTCGAAGATTTTGGCATTGATAAAACCTCAAAGCTGAAATTACAGGATTTAAACCAAAGGTTAACGCATTTTAAGCAGATAAGTAATTTTTGAAGCTGTAAAAATAGTAAATTATCGCAAGCAAAAGGGGTGTTTATATGTTAGAAGAAAAAATTTTAAATGATTACAAAGAAGCGCTTAAAGCCAGGGATACGCTGAAAAGTTCACTATTGAGTTGTGTGCGCGCCGAGTTTTTGAACGCGCAAGTCGCGAAGAAAAAAACTTCGCTTGAGGATACGGATATCATTGGAATCATCAAAAAGCAGATCAAACAGCATCAGGATTCTATTGAGCAATTTAAAAGCGGAAACCGCGATGATTTGGCGGCTAAAGAGATAAAAGAATTAGAAATTTTAAAAGCATACCTGCCTCCACAGATCTCTGATACGGAATTAAAGGCGATAATTGAAGAGATAGTTAAAACTACCGGAGCGTTTGGGCTTAAGGATATGGGCAAGGTTATGAAGGAAGCTGCCGCTCGCATAGGCCAAAGCGCGGATGGTAAATTAATCAGTGATTTAGTGAAAGCAAGATTATCTCAAACGGTTTGATGGGAAAATAAAATATGACTATAAATGTTGGTAAAGATAAAGACAAAGATAAAGATAAAGATAAAAAGATCTCGGATACAATTATTCCCAGGATCCTTCATTATTTGAAAGTTGTCCAGCAGCTGGAGAAAGAGAATAAAGTTACTACCAATTCCGAGGAACTTTCTAAAAGGACAAATATCAGCGCTTTTTTGATCAGAAAAGACCTGGCTAATTTCGGAAAATTCGGCCAGCCGGGGATGGGTTATGATGTTTACAGGCTGAAGAATTACCTTCTGGATATTATTGGCGGCAAGGAAATGTGCAATCTGGCTCTTGTCGGAGTCGGTAATTTGGGCTCCGCGCTTTTAAACTATAAAGGTTTTGAAGAAGAGGGGTTAAAATTTGTCGCCGCTTTTGATACGGATAAAAGCAAGGTCGGCAAGATCTGCGGAAGCGTTATCGTTGAGCATATCGATAATATGAAGGAAAGCGTCAAGAAAAATAACGTGCATATCGGGATAATCGCTGTTTCCGCGGACGGCGCGCAGGCGGTAGCTGATAAAATTATCGAGGCGGGAGTTTTTTCTATTCTGAATTTCGCGCATGTTTCAATAGTGGTACCTCAAGAGGTTACTTTACGCAACGTCGACCTTGCCATAGAGCTTAAAGCCTTGCAGTATTTTTCCGCGAACAGGTAAGCCTCTCCGCCAAATATCCTTAATATAGTTTCTATTAAGATGGATACAATCAGCCGGCAAAATAGAAGAATCAAAATCAAACCTTATTTAATCAGTTTCGTTCTTGTTTTTGTAACGACTCTTTTGGGTGAGCTTGTCAAAAGAAGGCTTGAACCGACAAATATTGTGATGTTTTATCTGCTTGCCGTCGTAATTGCCGCTATCCGCTGGGGGCAAGGGCCGGCTATTTTAACTTCAATATTGAGCGTCTTGGCGTTTGATTTCTTTTTAGTCCCGCCTTATTTGACATTAAACGTTTCCGACCTGCAATATATTTTTACTTTCATAGTGTTTCTTGTTGTTGGGATCATTATGAGCAGGCTTGCTTCTAAAACGCGGGAGCAGGTTATCGAGCGCCAGAAAGAAAAGCTGCAAACTGCGCTTTTGAATTCCATATCGCATGATTTAAGAACGCCTCTTTCTTCGGTTACGGGGGCACTGTCGGCTCTTCTGGATAATGACGCCGGTTTGGATGACTCGACCCGCAAGGAACTTTTAGAGGACGCTTTTGCCGAATCCGGCCGTCTTAACCGGCTTGTCGGTAATCTTCTTGATATGACAAGGATGGAAGCAGGTGCCTTAAAGATCAACCGTAAGGCCTGCGAATTGAGGGATGTTTTAGGAGTAACCCTCGGAGAGTTGAAGGAAAAAATCGGCGTAAGAAATATAAGGATAGATATCCCCAAGGATTTCCCGGAAGTATCGGCGGATTTTCTTCTTATGACGAAAGTATTTTTAAATTTGATCGATAACGCCCTGAAATATTCATCCGCGGATACGCCGATTGATATAAAAGCAACCGCGTTTAAAGATAAAGTAAAGATAGAAATTAAGGACCAGGGGGCCGGGATCCCGAATTGTGATTTAAAACATATTTTTGAAAAATTTTACAGGGTTCAGAGGCCGCAGCAGATCATGGGGACAGGTTTAGGGCTTTCCATTTGCAAGGGGATCATTGAAGCTCATGGCGCAGAGATCAGCGCACGGAATAACCCGGATAAGGGAGCCACATTTATTATAACTATCCCTTTGCCGCAATAATACGAACATGCCGGAGAAACAAAATTTAAGAATCCTTGTGGTAGATGATGAAAAGGCGATCAGAAGTTTCTTGAGAGCGTCGCTTTCTTCGCACGGCTATAATGTTTTTGAGGCCGTGACAGGGAAGGAGGCTCTGGAAAAATCGGTTTCCGCGCATCCTGATGCCGTTATCCTTGACCTTGGTCTTGCGGATATGGACGGGCTTGAAGTGGCTAAAGAAATCCGTAAAAGGTCGAAAATGCCCATTATTATTTTATCCGTAAGGGAAGAAACGATGGATAAAGTCGCTGCTCTTGACGCGGGAGCGGATGACTACTTAACAAAACCTTTCAGTACCAAAGAGCTTCTCGCGCGCCTTAGAGCTGTAATGCGCCGCTTCCTGCCTTCGGATAAAGAAGAAGTTATCAAAGTGGGAAGATTTTCAATAGATATCGCGCATCATCTGGTGAAAATGGATGAAAAGGAAACTGATTTAACGCCGACAGAATATGATGTCCTGAAACTTCTCATTCTAAACGCCGGGAAGGTTTTAACGCACCGGCAGATTTTGCGGGAGGTTTGGGACAAATCCGAAGAACTTGAAGGTGTTTTACACCTTTTGAGAGTGACGATCAGTAATTTACGCGGCAAAATAGAGCCTAATCCTGACCGGCCCAGTTATATTATCACCGAACCCTGCATCGGCTATCGTTTCCGTCCTGGGAACTAATCTCTCCTCCGTAATCCGCCTGCTTTAAAATCTATTTCCTAAGTATTGATTTTGACCTTTTATTGACTTGTTTTTTAGCCTATCCGGATATAAACTTAAATAAATACAAAATAAGAAGGAATGCCGCCAGAGAAAAACATTCTCTGGCTTTTATTTATCCGGAGTAATGATGAAATTTAAATTCTTTTTTACGGAGATCCTGGGAATGTTCTCGGAAATTATATACGGCCTGATTATTATCTGCGCCGGACTTTTGATCTCATTTTTAGTTTGCCATTAAGATGTTACTTAAACCGCAAATAAAAGATATAAAGCATATTTGTTATTATATGGGCACAATAACCGTTGGTGTCGGGCTGACGATGCTTGTGCCTTTTGTCGCAGGGTTGATGTTTAAAGAATATGGCCCCGCTTTGGATTTTTTTATCAGCGCGCAAATCGCGATATTATGCGGATTGGTATTAACCTGGGTTTTCCGGGCTGAGCATGAATTAAATTGGATGCAAGGCATGGTTGTAGTCGCTTTGTCGTGGCTTGTGGCAATGGTATTGAGCGCGGTACCGTTATATTTGAGCGGGCACTATAAATCATTTTTGGATTGTTGTTTTGAGACTATGTCCGGCTTTACCACGACAGGCCTTACTCTTGTGCAGGACCTTGATCATCTTTCATATTCGCATAATTTCTGGCGCCATCTAGGGCCGTTTATCGGTGGCCAGGGGATTACCGTTATCGCGCTTGCGCTTTTTGTCAAAGGCAGTTCCGGCAGTTTTAAAATGTATGTAGGGGAGGCGCGTGATGAAAAAATACTTCCCAATATTATCAATACCGCCCGTTTTATCTGGCTAATAAGCATAGTTTATTTGATCATAGGCACCATCGTTTTGGGAGTTGTAGGTATGCGGATCGGCTTAAAACCGCAGAATGCCTTTTTTCACGGCGCCTGCATTTTTATGGCCGGTTATGATACGGCCGGTTTCGGCCCTCAATCCCAAAACATACTTTATTACCATAGCATGCTTTTTGAGATTGTCACGATTGTGATAATGATCCTTGGGACATTTAATTTTAACCTGCATTATCAAATCTGGAAAGGGAATCATAAAGAGCTTTGGAAAAATATCGAAACCAGGACGCTTTTAACGGCTGTTATGCTAACTTTTTTTATCACTGCCGCCGGGTTAAGCAAATCGGGCGTATACTCAAACGCGATGATAATGTTTCGTAAAGGTTTCTTTCAGGTTATTTCAGGGCACACGACTACGGGTTATATGACGATATATGCCCAGCAGTTTATCAGGGAGTGGGGCGATTTGGCCTTAATGGGGATAATAATCGCCATGGCCCTGGGAGGCTGCGCCTGTTCTACGGCAGGCGGAATTAAGATGCTGCGCGTAGGGGTTATTTTTAAGGCATTCATACAAGATTTGAAAAGGGTCATTCTCCCGCCGAACGCGATAGTAACACAGCAATTTCATCATATAAAGACGGTATTCCTGGAGGACCGGCAGGTCAGAGGGGTTTTGGTAATCACTATTTCGTATGTGATCTTATATTTTTTGGGCGCGCTTATCGGCGTTTGGTCAGGTTATCCGTTCCTGGATTCTCTTTTTGAGTCTGTTTCCGCCGCAGCTAATGTAGGGTTATCGTGCGGGATTACAGATGCCGGTATGCCGGCAATATTGAAAATTACCTATATAATTCAAATGTGGGCGGGCAGGCTGGAATTTATGGCGGTTTTTGCTTTGTTCGGTTTTTTTGTGGCAATGATAAAGGGAAAATGATGATTAGAAAATTTGTTGGCAATTTATTTTTTATTGGAAGCGTGTTGTTATTATTTCGCGCCGATTGTTTTGCCGAGGTCATTTCAAGCGCTGAATTGATCAACAATGCCAAATTATATGACGGTAAAATAATATCTTTTTCCGGAGAAGCCATTGGCGATTTAATGGCGCGCAAAGAATATGCCTGGATAAATCTAAATGACGGTAAAAACGCGATCGGCATATGGATAAAAAGAGAGCTAACCGGCAATATTCAGTATTTCGGCAGTTATAACGTAAAAGGGGATTGGGTAGAAATTAAAGGGATCTTTCACCGTAGTTGCCCGGAGCACGGAGGAGACCTTGATATCCACGCCCAATCTATAGCTAAAATAAGTTCCGGAAGTGAAATTACTCATTCGATAAATAAAGGAACTATAAAATCAGCTTTTGTTCTATTTTGTATTGTATTGCTGGTTTTTTTATTAGGAATGCGCCAGTCAAACAAGTCCCCATCCGTTTTTCTTGCCTAACTTATTAAAAATCATCGAGCCGCTTCGGCCTATTTTTATGTATCCCAGCCTGATTTTGTGCTAAAATATCAAGGCATGGATTAAGGTTTTCTAATATTGCCAAGAAGGGAGAGCGGGAAGATGTCAAAAACTATATTGAAAATATTTTTAATTTCGTATTTACTGTGTAATTTGGCTTATAGCCAGGATGTAAAAAGGATTAGTTTGTTGGTTTTGGATCAAATCCGCGATGTCAAGAACGCGGATGTTATAACATATGCTTATAATAACCAAACGCTGGAAGGTTATTATCAAATATACGCTAAGGCCGATAACGATATTATTTCCGAAGGGCAATTCGAAAATGGAAAACGGGTTGGCCTTCATAGATCGTATTCTTCCATTACTAAGAGTGTTAATAGTGAAATAACTTACCGGGATGGTATTCGTAACGGCACGGTAAAATTTTTCTACCTCGATGGGCAATTACAGTCTGATGGGATATACAAAAATGGCCTGGCAGAAGGGCTGTATAGAGAATATTCAGAAAAGGGGGCATTAATTAAAAAAATAAAATTCAAAGGCGGCTTGCGGCTATGGCAGAAAGAATATTATGAAGACGGCAAGCTATTAAAATTGACGTTGTACAAAAATGGTGAGGTAATAAAAGAAAAACGTTATGATGAAAATGGCAGATCCTTGAAGCCGAAGGCGACGATTGAATAAGGTTAACGCAAAAATATAAAAGAAAATTGTGAGGCCATTAATAAAATTAAGTGGAATTGATGGATATAGAAAATGCCGGATTTAAAAGTTAAAAGTACTTCTGAATATAAAAAAATATCCTTAGAAGAAACTTTTAAATTTCTAGAAACAACCTCAACCGGCCTCTCCGATACAAATCTTACCGAAAGTCAACTTCTTATTGTCCTGGTGGCCTCGGCGATATTCACGCTGGGCATTGATTTCCCTAAGTATTATTTATTCAAGAGGTTTGGGTTATGAAAAAAATCGAGCAAGGCTATTGCCTAAAGGGTATTTTTTCCTGGATGGCCAGGGATAGAGAAATGATTTGGCGCCTGGTAATTACAGCCGGTATTCTGATAATCCTGCGATTCGCGTTTTTGATCCCTTTACCCGGAGTTGATATTTCAGCTTTGCAGGATTTTTTCAGCAGAGTTTCTTCGGCGCAAGGCATGGGAAAAATAATTATATTTTCAAGTGGGGCCTTCAGCAGGTTAACAATTTTCGGGTTAGGCCTGGCGCCATTTTTATCCTCTTGTGTTTTAATTCAGCTTGTTTCAATTTTTATCCCGGGATTAAGAAAGTCAAGATATACCTATATTTTGACAATAATCCTATGCGCCGCGCAATCCTATTTTATAAGTTTATGGCTTATGAATCCCGAGCGGTTTGAGGGGCTGCGTATTGTCTCTATGCCGGAGGCGGGTTTTAGATTGGTTACTATGGCTACAATGACGGCAGCTGTTTTTTTCTTAATATTTTCCGGGGAGGTTATTTCCCGATATGGCATAGGAAACGGCGTGGCGGTTATTGCTGTTTCTTTTTTTCCTTTTAAAATTTTTACCGCCTGGAATCAATCATTTATCTGGGCAAAATCTTTACGGCTTCCATTTTTACCATTTTTAACGGTTATCTTTTTTTGCGCGATTATATATTTAATTTTTAATATCACGCGCCGGGCAAAAATAATAGAGGTTCAGGGCGAAAACTCGAATAAAATTTCTCTTTATTTTCGGCCAAGCGTTGTGGGATGCGTGCCTTTAGTATGCGCGCAAAGTATAGTTTTATTTCTTGCGGCGATAACTTCATTTGGCAGTTCCCTGGGCCCTATGTTTATGAGAGGGCATATAGTTTATACAGTAATTTACGCCATTTTAATTTTTATGTTTACCTATTTGTATTCCCGGATTGTTTTCAGGCCAAAACATATCCATAACCTCATGCGTAAATATGGTTATTCGTGCGTAGCAAAGGATAAATCGGAAGAAAATTATTTGGGCAACAGCATGTCAAAAGTTTTAATAATAACCGGTTTTTTGTTAATTGGCCTTGCGTTGGTGCCGGATCTGGTAATGTCTTTCTTTAAATCTCCTTACATTATAGCTTCGTTAATAGGCGGAACAGGGACAATTATAGCTGTGGGGGTATTTTCCGATATAGTTGATCAATTGGTATTTTTTAAAAATAAGAAAAATTCCGGAATAAAAGAATGGGTAGTTGCTTATGCCGCTTCTGATGAAATTGAAGCGGAGATAAAGCGCGATTTTTTAAAAAATAAGGGTATTCCCGCGCTGGTTGAACCATTAAGGTTTACGTGGGGATTGCCGATAGGAACAATGGTGGATCAATATAGGATATATACGCCTGTTGACAAACAGGAAGAAGCCGGGAATTTGATAAAATAAAGCTAAGTTAGAATATGTGAATTGATGTTTTTGGGGAGGAGGAGTTAGTTCTATATGGTGATTGAATATATTTTATTATGGGTCGCGGCATTGATATTTTTGAGCGTCATATCAAGTAAGCTTTCCGATAAGTTTGGGATTCCTGTTTTGCTGTTGTTTTTAGCGATCGGGATACTTGTCGGTTCAGAGGGATTAGGCGAGATTTATTTTAACAACGCGCAGGCCGCCAAATCCATCGGCGTTGTGGCGCTCATTTTTATTATCTTCTCCGGTGGGTTTGATACAAACTGGAAAGATACCAAACCGGTTGTTTGGCCGGGGGTCATACTTTCGACGCTCGGAGTTTTGATCACCGCGGTTATAATAGGATTTTTTGCCGTCTATATTTTAAAGTTTTCTTTCCTCGAGGGGATGCTCCTTGGCTCCATAGTTTCTTCGACCGATGCCGCCGCCGTTTTCAGTATTTTAAGGTCTAAACGCATAAGCCTGAAAAGCCCTTTAAAACCATTGCTTGAATTTGAATCCGGCAGCAATGATCCGATGTCTGTTTTCTTAACCGTAAGTTTTATCAGTTTACTGAGCGTAAAAAACATAAGCATTGCTGATTTGATCCCCAGCTTCATTCAGGATATGGGGATGGGCGCTCTTATAGGCTACTTAATGGCGAGATTTATTGTATTTCTCATTAACCGACTTAAGTTGGAATATGAAGGGCTTTATCCGGTAATAATGATGTCGCTTGTTTTGTTAATATACGTTTCCGCGGTCTTTCTGAAAGGCAACGGTTTCCTCGCGGTGTATCTTGCGGGCTTAATGCTGGGGCAGGCTAATTTTCCAAACAAAAGAATGATCATGAAATTCCATGACGGCCTGGCGTGGCTGACTCAAATCGTTATGTTCGTAACCTTGGGCTTGCTTGTTTTTCCTTCGCATATTGTGCCGTTAATGGGCAAAGGGTTTTTAATTACGTTTCTTCTTATGCTGGTTGCCCGCCCTGTCAGCGTCTTATTGTGCCTGTTGCCGTTTAAAATGAAGCTGCGAAAAAAAGCCATGGTTGCCTGGGTCGGCCTTAGGGGAGCGCTTCCGATCATCCTGGCGACATTTCCTTTCGTGGCAGGTATTCCGCAGGCGGATACCATTTTTCATATCGTATTTTTCGTCTGTTTTACGTCAGTCTTAATTCAAGGGACCTCTATTCCAATCGTTTCGAAAATATTGAAATTAAATGTTCCCTGGGCGAATAAGGCGCGTTATCCTCTTGAGTTTGAAAAGACAGAAGGTATTGACGCTGAATTGACGGATGTTATTGTTCCGTATAATTCAGAAGTAGTGGGTAAAAAGATCAGCGATTTAGGTGTCCCTAAAAAATGCCTTATTGTGCTTATCTCCCGGAAAGGTAAATTTGTTATACCGTCCGGCTCTATGGTTATTGAAAGCGGTGATGTACTGCTGGTGCTGGCCAACGACAATGACTTTAAAACGCTGCAAAATATATTGGCAAAATTGGAAAATTCGGTAAAATAATAATGCGCTCCAGCCTGATTTGTGCAATAATAAAGGCTAAAATCTAATGAAAAATATGGATTTATCGGCAGTTATTCTCACAGGTGGTAAAAGCAGCCGGATGGGCGGCCGGGATAAAGCCATGCTGCCGATTGCCGGAAAGCCGATCGTTGAAAATACTATAGAGATCTTGAAAAGTATTTTTGATGAAATATTGATCGTGACCAATGAGATCAGAAATTATGAATATTCCGGTGTTGCGTTTGTCAGGGATGTGATTAAGGGTATCGGGCCTTTAGGCGGTATTTATACAGGATTATGCGCGGTAAATAAAAAGGCGGCTTTTATTGTTGCCTGCGATATGCCTTTTTTAAACAGAGGCGTGATCTTAAAGATAATAGGCGCTTTTAAGGATTCCGATTGTGATGTGTTGCTGCCCAGGATCGGAGATAGAATAGAACCTTTATGCGCGGTATATAAGAGTTTTCTCAAGGACGAAATTCAGAAGTATATTCGTGATAATCAGGACTACTCGATCAAAAATTTTCTTAAAGATGTTAAGGTGGGGTATTTGGATTGCGAAAATGACGATTTTTATGCTCATGCCTTCAAAAATGTGAATACTCCCGAAGACGCGCGCGCGATCATGCCGCTTGGGAGAAAGGAGTTTTTATGAGTGTTATAGCCAGGACACAAAAGATTTTGGATAAGTATCCCGATAAGAAAGACGCTGTTATGGCTATTTTGCAGGATACACAGGAGGAATTCGGTTATGTTCCTAAAGAAGCGGTAGAGTATATTTCCGCAAAATGCGGCATTAATCAAAGCCGGTTATACGGCATCCTTACTTTTTATTCGCAGTTTTATTTGTATCCTCGCGGCAAGAATATTCTTAAAGTATGCTGCGGCACGGCCTGCCATGTTAAAGGCTCTGTGCACAACCTGGATAAATTGGAGAAGGTGCTGCAGATTAAAGAAGGCCAAACTACGCCTGATAACGCGTATACTCTGGAAAAAATCGCGTGTATGGGCGCGTGCGGGTTAGCCCCGGTAATTACTGTTAATAAAGACGTGCATGGGCATGTAACCCCGGATAAGATAGATAAAATTCTCAAGAACAAATAATTTTTGGGAAAAAGGAGCGCTATGAGCGACGCAAAAATAAAAATATTTATAGGTATGGCTACCTGCGGCAGGGCGGCAGGCGGTTTTGCCGTGTTAGATGCCGTAATAAAAGAAATCTCGAGGGATAACTTAAACATCGAAATAATTGAGACAGGTTGTATCGGTATGTGTTCAAAAGAAGTGTTACTGGACGTTGTTTTGCCGGGTAGAAGCAGGGTTTCTTACGGCAATGTTACTGCCGCCGATGTCGAAACTATTTTTAGCGAACATGTGCGCAATGGCAGGGTAGTGCAAAAACTGCTTGTGGGGCAGTTACCGGTAACCGGAAGTACGCCATATGATGATATAAATAATTATGAAACATTGCCGTTTTTATCCAAGCAAAAAAGGCAATTGCTTGGCCGTTGCGGCCATATAAATCCGGAGAATATAGAGGATTATCTGGCAACCGGAGGTTACCGGGCGTTAGCCAAAGCTTTAAAAATGGGGCAGGATCAAATCATATCCGAAATTGAAGATTCCGGCTTGCGTGGGCGCGGCGGCGGCGGCTTTCGTACGAGCTTAAAGTGGGAATTGTGCCATGATGCTCCCGGAGATGTTAAATACATGATCTGTAACGCGGATGAGGGAGATCCCGGCGCTTTTATGGATAGAAGTTTATTGGAAAGCGACCCGCATTCAGTTATTGAAGGTTTGATCATTGGTTCTTTCGTAATCGGCTCAGCAGAATCTTACATCTACGTGCGCAGTGAATATCCGCTGGCGGTGGAAAGGCTTAAAGGAGCTATTGAACAAGCGGAAAAACACGGGTTTTTGGGGGACAATATTTTAAATAGCGGTTTTAACTGCAGGATCAAGCTTAAAAAAGGTTCAGGTGCTTTTGTTTGCGGTGAAGAGACAGCTTTAATGGCTTCAATTGAAGGAAAGCGCGGTATGCCGCGCCCGCGGCCGCCGTTTCCCGCGCAGAAAGGTTTATGGGGCAAGCCCACCACTATTAATAACGTGGAAACCTTTGCGAATGTCCCGCTGATTATTTTAGAAGGCGGTAAAAATTATGCTTTGACGGGTACCGAGAAAAGTAAAGGCACAAAAATATTCGCTCTCACCGGAAAAGTGGTGAATACCGGACTCATCGAAGTTCCTATGGGTATCGCTTTAAAAGATATCGTCTATGAAATCGGCGGCGGAATAATCGGGGGCAAAAAATTTAAGGCCCTGCAGATGGGTGGGCCTTCCGGCGGATGCCTTGACAGCACTAATTTAAATACGCCTATAGATTACGATTCATTAATAGAAGCCGGGGCTATCATGGGTTCCGGCGGCTGCGTGGTCATGGATGAAGATACCTGTATGGTGGATATTGCCCGCTATTTCATGGATTTTATTCAAAGTGAATCCTGCGGCAAGTGCGTGCCCTGCCGCATCGGCACCAAGCGGATGCTGGAAATCCTTACCAGGATTTGTGCCGGAGAGGGTACTGAAAAAGATCTGGTTTTATTAGAAGAGTTGGCGCATCAGGTGAAGGCTACGGCTCTTTGCGGCCTGGGTAAGACAGCGCCGAATCCGGTGCTCAGTACATTTCGCTATTTTAAGGATGAGTATCTGGCGCATATTAAAGAAAAGCGCTGCCCTGCCAAGGCTTGTAGAAATCTTATTCGTTATAGTGTTATAACGGAAAAATGTAAGATGTGCGGTTTATGTGTTAAGGTTTGCCCATCGGCCGCGATAGAAGGTGGAAATAAAGTTGTCGCTGCATTTATTCAGGATAACAGGTGTATACGTTGCGGCGCTTGTGTGGGCAAATGCCCGACGAAAGCTATTATTGTGGCCGACGCGAACTTCGCTTCTCCGGCTGCGGAGGTAAAATAATGAAAGAAGCTATTATTTTTATTAACGGCAAGCGGGTTGTAGCAGCTGCCGATGAAACAATCTTAAAAGCAGCCAAACGGGAAGGGTTTTCTATCCCTCATTTATGTAATGACTCCCGGCTTGAGCCCTATGGCGCCTGCCGCTTATGCATTGTTGAGGTTAAGGGCGTGAAAGGTTTTCTGCCGGCATGTCACACGACAATTAAGGAAGGTATGGAAATCATCACCGATTCGGAAAATTTGAGGAAAAGCCGTAAATTTCTCCTGGAACTTTTATTGAGTGATCATCCTGTTACTTGTATTACCTGTGAAGCTAACGGTGATTGTAAATTACAGCAATATGCTTACGATTATGGAGTAGACCTGGAAAAGATCAAGGGAGAAACGCATTCTTTTAAAGAAGTTAACGATATCAACAAAGCAGTTCATCGCGACCCGGCAAAATGCATCCTCTGCGGCCGTTGCGTGCGCATTTGTGATGAAGTCGTCGGCGCTCAGGCGATAGATTTTTGTAACCGCGGTTTTAAGACACAGATAGATACGCCTTACGGCGCGTCCTTACTTGATACTACATGTGAGCTTTGCGGCCAGTGCATCTCTACCTGCCCTACAGGATCGTTGACGGAAAAAATGGCAATTGGCAAAGGCAGAGATTATGATTTTAAAAAAGTGCGCACAACCTGCCCTTATTGCGGCGTGGGTTGCAATTTTGACCTTAATGTAAATGATAAAGGTGAAATTGTAAAGATAACTTCAGAAATTTCTTATGTCCCTAATAAGGGGAACCTTTGCACTAAGGGCCGGTTCGCGTATGATTTTATTCAGCATCCTGACCGTTTAAAAAAGCCGTTAATGAAAAAAGCAGGTAAGTTGGTCGAGGTGGAATGGGAGGAAGCTATTAGTTTTGCCGTTAAAAAATTATTAGAAATTAAAGAAAAATACGGCCCTGAGAGTTTAGCGTTTGTTTCTTCCTGCCGTTGTACGAATGAAGAAAATTACCTGATGCAGAAACTTGCCCGCGCGGTTTTTAATTCTCCCCATATTGATCAATGCGCCCGGACGTGCCACGCGCCCACAGTTGCCGGGCTTGCCAGGTCATTCGGCAGTGGTGCTATGACTAATTCCATCGAAGAGATCGCCGATACTCACCTTTTGTTTGTCATCGGAGCTAATCCGACGGACGCGCATCCTATTATAGGTTTTGAAATGAAAAAGGCCCTGCGCCGGGGAGCCAAGTTGATCGTGGTAGACCCCAGGAAGACCTGGTTAGCCGAGCGGGCGGATATTCATTTACAACTGAAGCCCGGTACGGACGTTGTGTTGATGAACGCTATGATGCACACTATTATCACGGAAGATATTTATAATAAAGAGTTCGTTGAAAAAAGAACGGAAGATTTCGATAAGCTAAAAGAAATGGTATTAAAGTGGCCGCCTGAACGGGCAGCGGAACTTTGCCAGGTGCCGGCAGAAGAGATTAAAAAAGCGGCGCGCATGTATGCCAAGGCTGCAAAGGCAGGGATATTTTACACCTTAGGATTAACGGAACATATTTGTGGTACCGACAACGTGCGTTCTACGGCTAACCTGGCTATGCTTACCGGCCACATAGGCCGCGAATCTACCGGTGTCAATCCGATGCGCGGGCAGAACAATGTGCAAGGCGGATGTGATATGGGCGCTTTGCCTAATGTGCTTTCCGGTTACCAGAAAGTAGATGATCCCGCCGTGAATGAAAAATTTTCTAAAGCTTATGGAGTTAAAATTCCGGCAAAGGTCGGTTATACTATCACTGATATGATAGAACAAGCCGCGGAAGGCAAGATCAAGGCTTTGTTTATCATGGGTGAAGACCATTTAATGAGTGAGCCTGATAGAAATTTGGTTGAAAAGGCTTTTAAGAACCTGGAATTACTTATTGTGCAGGACATTTTTTTGTGTGAGACGGCAAAGATCGCGGATGTGGTGTTTGCCGCGTCCAGCTACGCGGAAAAAGACGGCACGTTTACCAATACAGAGCGCCGCGTGCAGAGGGTTAGAAAGGCGATTGAGCCGGTGGGAGATTCCAGGCCCGACTGGCAGATTGTTTGCGCTCTTGCCAAAGAGGCCGGTTATAACCAGATGTCTTATAATCATCCTTCTGAGATTTGGGATGAGATGGCGTCTTTGTCTCCTATCTTCGGCGGTATTAGTTATGAGCGGATAGATAAACTTGGACTGCAATGGCCTTGTTTTGATTTTGAGCATTGCGGAACGAAATTCCTGCATGAAGGCAGCTTCACGCATGGAAAGGGAAAGTTTTGCGCGATAGATTATCGGCCGCCCGCGGAAGAGCCGGACAAGGCATACCCGTTTTACCTGGCTACGGGCAGGGTTTTATATCATTACAATGTAGGCACGATGACTTTGCGTTCAGCCAGCAGCTTGCAGAAATCACCGGAGAATTTCGTTGAAATTAACGCCGCCGACGCGCATAAGATTGGCGTAAAAGACGGTGAGATGATTAAGGTTATAACGCGCAGGGGTGAGCTGGTGGTGAAGGCGCATGTGGGGGAGAAGGTAATGCCCGGAAGATTGTGGATGCCCTTTCATTATCCGGAGTCGCCGACAAATATTTTGACCAACAGCGCCTTTGATGATGTCACGCGCACGGGTGAATATAAAGTCTGCGCGGCAAAGATCGCTAAACCTTAGAATGTAGGGCCCGTTCCCCGAACGGGCCGCCAGTACCATTGCGAGTTCCTGAACTGGCCTCTAGTGTCATTGCGAGGATCCGCCGTAGGCGGAGACGAAGCAATCTTAAAAATATGCAAATAATCACTGTATCAGGCACACATAGCGGCATTGGTAAAACTTCCTTTATCGAGGGGTTGCTTGTGCATTTAAAAGGATGGTCCTGCCTTAAAGTTACGGTTATGCATAAAGGCGCAAGCTGTCCCATAGGCAGAAACTGCGGTGCCTGTGATGAATTAGATTCCAAATTCTCTATTGTAACCGACAGGAAAATATTATCGCAGAAGGGCAAAGATACGTATCGTTATAAAAAAGCCGGGGCAAAGCGGGTGCTTTGGCTCAAGGCGCAAACAAAAGACGGCTTAAAGCAGGGGATTAAGAAAGCCATAACCATGTTTGATAAAAGCCGCGGCTTGATCATTGAAGGTACCAGCGTGCTTAAATATCTTAACCCGGATTTAGCGGTATTGCTCATAAAAAATGATCTGCCCTGGAAAGAGTCCGCGCAGGAAATCTTCGCGGATGGCTTTTTGTCAAAAAAGGCGGATTTTTTTATATCAAGCGATATGCAATTTTAGCATAACGATGAAAGTAAAATCTAAAGTTTGGCTGGAAAAAGAAGGGGAGCTGGTTTTCGGTGTGGGTAAGACCAGGATTCTAGAAACTATAAACACGACCGGTTCCATTAATAAAGCCGCTAAAAAAATGAATATGTCTTACCGCCGCGCCTGGAGCTGTGTCGTTTCAATCGAGAAGAGGATCGGCCGCCCCCTGGTAATAAGAACTAAAGGGGGTAAGGATGGCGGCGGAGCAATCCTTACGGATTACGCGAAAGATTTGTTAAAAAAATTTACGAAACTGGAGGCAGAGGTTGAAGCATTTACAAACAAACGTTATAAAAATATTTTTCATACTCGTGTCATTGCGAGCGAAGCGAAGCAATCTTCTTGTCGAAAGATTGCTTCGTCGCTTCGCTCCTCGCAATGACACTATCGGGTGTTCCATTGAAACTATTCGGACATAACCTCAAATTCGACCGCAATGAATTTTCCGGCAGCCTCGGTGATATCGGTACCTGCCTGCCGCTGATCATGGGGATGATCCTTGTCTGTAAACTGGATTGCGCCAGTGTCATGATAATGTTCGGGCTTATGCAGATCGTGACGGGGCTGGTTTATGGTTTCCCTATGCCTGTTCAGCCGCTAAAGGCAATGGCCGTTATTATGATTTCTAAAAAATTAGGCGCAAATTTACTTTACGGCGCGGGGCTTGCTATCGGCATAATAATGCTGTTTTTAAGTATAACCGGCCTTTTAAACCAGGTGGTAAAGGTTATTCCAAAAAGTGTTACCAGGGGCATTCAATTTGGTTTGGGCGTTTCGCTGGCTATGTTAGCACTGAAGGATTATGTACAGTCAGACGCGCTTCTCGGATATCTTTTCGCTATTGTCAGCTTTATTTTAATATTATTCTTCCTGAATAACAGAAAATATCCTCCGGCTTTGTTCGTTATGATCCTCGGGTTAGCGTACGCTTTTATATTTAAAATAAATTTCAAAGAAATCGGTTACGGGATGGGATTGGCGCTGCCTCAGATACAAACTCCTGCTTTGCAGGATATATTTTTAGGCTTTATCATTCTTACTTTGCCGCAGCTGCCCTTGTCTATCGCGAATTCAGTTGTTGCAACCGAGCAAACCATAAAGGACCTTTACCCCGGGAATCCGACCGGCGTAAAAAAAATCGGTTTGACGTATTCTTTTCTAAATCTTGTGGCTCCGTTTTTCGGAGGGATTCCCGTTTGTCATGGCGCGGGCGGCCTGGCCGGGCACTATACCTTCGGAGCAAGGACGGGCGGGTCAGTGGTAATTATCGGCTCACTTTATCTGGCTATAGGGCTATTTTTCAGCAAAGGATTTGCCGCGGCGATCAAGGTTTTTCCGCTTCCCGTATTGGGAGTTGTTTTATTATTTGAGGGGCTTGCGCTCATGTTATTTATTAAAGATATCGCCGGGAATAAAAACGATCTTTTTATAGCTTTATTGGTCGGGCTTATATCGATTTGTTTACCGTATGGTTATGTAATAGGTTTGATCACGGGCACGCTTATCGCGCACTTTGCCGGTAAAGGAATGGTGCTTAAAATGGCTCAAAGATTGGAGGGGCAAACAAAATGATTTCTTATGAACAGGCTCTGGAAAACATTCTTAAGAATACGCATACTTTGCCTGATGAAAAAATATTGACAGAAGGATCTCTTGGCAGGGTTTTGAATGAAGATATTCTTTCAGGTATTGAAATGCCTGCTTTTGACCGGTCGGCGATGGACGGCTACGCGTTAAATCATTTAGACGCTGAAAAAGTTCCGGTAAAATTAAAATGTATCGGCTTGATTCAGGCTGGTGAAGTTTTTAACAAAAAATTAAAGAGAGGTGAGTGCGTCAAGATCATGACAGGGGCAGAGGTGCCTGCGAACGCGGATACTGTAGTGATGGTAGAATATACGCGAGTAACTGAAGAAGGCGCGGAGATATTAAGGGCTGCTCAAAAAGGAGAAAATATATTTTTTCAGGGGGAAGATTTTAAGAAGAAACAGCTTGTCCTTGAGAAAGGAACAGAAATTCTTCCTTCGCACATTGGAATACTTGCGACAGTGGGTAGGAAATTTGTAAAGGTAATTAGTAAACCCAAGGTCGCTGTTTTAAATACGGGGGGTGAGATCGTCAGCCTGGGTGAAAAGCTGGGCAGGAATAAAATATATAACAGCAATGGCCCGATGTTGCAGGCGCTTCTTGAGTCTGACGGGATTACACCTATCAGGCTGGGGATCGCTAAAGACAATAGCAACGAATTAAAAGAGAAAATAAAAAAGGGGCTTGATGCGGATATCCTTTTGATCTCAGGCGGAGTTTCAATGGGTGACTATGACCTTGTCCCGGATATTCTGGAGGAACTGGGAGTAAAAAAGATATTTCATAAGGTTAATATTAAACCGGGCAAGCCTGTTTTCTTCGGGACTAAGAATAAGACAGTTATATTTGGGGTTCCCGGTAACCCTGTGTCAAATTTTGTGGCGTATCACATATTTATACGCGCGGTTATTCAAAAGATGATGGGGGAACAGTCGCCTGGCCCTGGATTTAAAGAGGGGTTTGCCACGACGGATTTTCATAAAAAACCCGGGCGCAGATATTTTGCTTTGGCGAAACTCTCAATAAAAGAAGGTAAATGTTATTTGTCTTCAATTCCCGGCCATAGTTCGGCGGATACGCTGTCTTTATCCAGGGCAGACAGCCTTGTGATGCTGGATGACGCCGCGACGGGTGTTAAAAGTAAATCGAAAGTGAAATTTATAACATGGCGCCAAATATAACGGTAGATTATTTACGGCTTTCTATAACGGATAGGTGTAATCTTAATTGCCTGTATTGCACACCTCTTGAGCGCAGCGAGTTCCTAAAGCGGGAAGAGGTGCTGCGCTACGAAGAAATATCCCGCATGGTAGCTGTATTTGTTAAGGCGGGTATTAAAAACGTCAGGATTACCGGAGGTGAGCCTTTAATAAAGAAAGATCTGTCCGAGCTGATTAAGATGTTAAAATCTATAGACGGTCTCAAGGAACTATCAATGACCACAAACGGCGTGAATCTGGATTCGTGCGCCGAATCTCTCAAAGCCGCCGGGCTTGACCGTGTAAATATCAGTCTGGATACTTTAAGAAGAGAAAGGTTCCGGCAGATTACCGGCCAGGATTGCCTGCGCGAAGTATTAAAAGGCATAAGCAAGGTTAATAAATTAGGATTTGCCCCTGTGAAACTCAACATGATCCCGATGCGAGGAATTAATGATGATGAGATCGTTGATTTTGTTAATTTCGCAAGTGCAGATAATTTATGCGTCAGGTTTATAGAATTTTTTCCTACGAATACCAGGTCACAAAAAATGAGTGAGTGTACTATCACCAATCAAGAAGTAAAACAAATAATAGAAGATAAGTTCGGGGAGTTATTACCGATAGAAGGGGTAAGAGGCAATGGCCCTTCTCAATATTATCAGTTTCATAATTCCGCGACACCAATAGGTTTTATCAGCAGCTACACAGAGAACTTTTGTAATAGCTGCAATAGGATAAGGGTCAATTGCGCGGGCCGGATTTCTCCCTGTTTATTCTCAGGTTATAGATATGATCTGCAGCCATTATTAAGAAACAAGACAAGTGAAGAAGAAATGTTGTTATATGTAAAAAAGGCAATTAGCGAAAAGTATTGTTTTAGAAAAACCACCTTTGGCGCGCCAAAGATAGAAATGAGCACTCTGGGAGGATAATCGATGAAGGATAAAAACAATACCGGAATGATTGATGTAGGCCAAAAAGAAAAGACTCACAGGATAGCCAAAGCGCAAGCCTTTGTAAAATTAGGTAGAGAAATACTTAAAAAAGTCAAAAACAACGAAATGCCTAAAGGTAATGTAATTGAAATGGCAAGGACCGCAAGTATTTTTGCCGCTAAGAATACCCCCGGGTTAATTCCTTTGTGCCATATTATAGAAATCGAATATGCCGACACCGAATTTACTTTTAAACCCAACGGAATCCTTATCGAATCGAAAGTTTCCGCCCATGCCAAAACCGGCGTAGAAATGGAGGCATTAACCGCCTGCACCATCGCCGCGCTAACCATCTACGACATGTGCAAAATGTTCTCCAAAGAAATAGAGATCCAAGATATTTATCTATTAGAAAAAACCGGAGGCAAAAGCGGTGATTATGTCCGTCGTCATTCTGAACGAGCCCGCAGGGCGAAGTGAAGAATCTGCCGCTTTTGTCATTCCCGCGAAAGCGGGAATCTAGAATAAGGAAGTATACACATGACTAACGCTAAAGTTTTTTCCATTAACTCTAGCAAATCCAAAGGCACCCCCAAAACCCCCATTGACTCCGCCACGTTAATCGAAGGCGTAGGCCTGGAAAACGACGCCCACGCCGCAGGCGGTATAAAACAAGTAAGCCTGCTTTCTATTGAAAGTATACGTCGTCAATCCAGTGTCATTGCGAGGAACGAAGTGACGAAGCAATCTTTAAACGATGGTGACTGTCACGATGCTGTAGGGCCCGTTCCCCGAACGGGCCGTTTATCAGCTCTTAAACCCGGCGACTTCGCCGAAAACATCACCACCAAAGGTATTGATCTGGTAGATTTAAAAATCGGTACCAAACTAAAAATCGGCGATGAAGTAATTATAGAGATTTCCAAAATCGGCAAAGACTGCCCCAAACATTGCGCGATATACTACAAAACCGGCGACTGCATCATGCCCAGGGAAGGTATCTTCGCCAAAGTCCTAAAATCCGGCATAGTAAAAGTGCGCGACAAAATCGAGGTGCTAAATGATTAAAACCGCTATATTAACAATCAGCGACACCCGCAATAAAACAAACGACGAAAGCGGCAAAGGGATCATGGAATTATTAAAAAAAGATTTTGAACTTTGCGCCTACGATATAGTCAAAGACGACAAGCAAGCGATTAAAGACATCTTGATCCATTACGCGGATACTCTGGGCGTAGACGTAATTCTAACCACCGGCGGCACGGGCCTAAGCCCCAGAGACGTAACCCCGGAAGCCACAGCCGAAGTTATCGACCGGCAAGTCCCGGGTATTTCTGAATTTATCAGAATAGAGGGCCTGCAACACACAGAAAAATCCATGCTTTCCCGCGGCATAAGCGGGATCCGAAAGAATTCCCTTATCATAAACCTCCCCGGCAGCCCCAAAGGCGCGCGGGAATCTTTAAACACAGTCTTAAAAATCCTTCCTCACGCGGTGAGCATGTTAAAAGGCGAGGGGCATAGTAAGTAACGTTTAATAAAACCCTTCACAAATTCTATTGACAAATTAAACATTTATTGTATACTTTTATACATGAGATTGTATAAAAGTATACAAGGAGTTGTATGGAATACCGTATAGATAAAGCAGGTTTGTTGGATAGAATAAGCGCCTGGGATAGTTTCTTAAAAAGAAAAGTGCATTTGATTGCCTGTGGTGGAACTGCGATGACGCTTTTAGAAATTAAGGCTTCAACAAAAGATATCGATTTAATTGTTCCTAATGAGGATGAACATAAGTATTTGCTTAATATTCTTCAACAGCTTGGATATAAATCGAAGAGCGGTTGGGGATGGGCAAGAGATGATGGATTTATCTTTGATTTATTCAGAGGCAATTCGGTTCATACTACGCAATTATTAGAATCATCTTTAAAGAAAGGGAATAATGTCTTAATTAAAGAGTTTAACCATATTTACTTAGGAGTGCTTAATCATTACGATATAATAATAAGTAAATTGTCCAGGGGAACAGCTGTTGATAATGACGATTGTTTAGCTTTGTTAAAGAGTAAAAAAAGCGAGATAGATTTGGTAAAACTAGAAAAGCGATTTTTAGAGACAGCTTCTTACGATGTGTCAGAGGGGGTAATGATCAGTAATTGGAAGCATTTTTTAAAATTAGCTAAAAAGGAAGGGCTATTAAGTGAAAAATAATGATCTCTTGAAAAGAGTGGGAGCTTTGGGCTTTTCGCTTTTAGATGTCGAAAAAGAAGGGGATGCCAATTTAACGCTCGCGGATTTGGTTAAGTCTCGAGATCTTAGGCTTTGGGAGGGGTTTCCTGTAGTGTTAGCTAACAGCGCTGAGAAGGGGCTGTTTAATTATAATAAGACAGAAGGGTACCTAAAAGGAGCTTTTGATAAATTACATCTAGGTTTATTGGTTGCACTGTCGCTAGCGCTTTACAAAACACTAAGGTTAAAATTTTCGTGGGCTGATAAATTATATATGCTTTTGAATAAAGAAGGACAGAGACAATGGGGAAATTATTTAAAGGCCTTAAAAAATGACCAAGATCTTCATGTTCAGAATTGTCTTATGTCCAGCCAGAGGCTAAAGGCAACTTTTAATAATTATTTACAACAATCTCAAGGTAGTCTTAAAGATTTTCTTTTAGTAAAAGAGGAATTGGGGCTAGAATATGCTTTGTCACAGGTTTTTTCACCAAAGCAAAAAGAATTATTTCTGAAAAAACTACGTAATGAGAAGTTGACTAAAACAGAGAAAGAATATTTCTCGCGGGTGGTAAAAAAACGTGTTTTGGCGCTCGCTAATCCAGAATTACATCGTTTATCTCAAAAACTACTTCAGAATTTATAAATGAATCTGGGCGCATTACCTAGAGAACATTCTTTACACGGCAGCCCCAAAGGCGCGCGGGAATCTTTAAACACAGTCTTAAAAATCCTTCCTCACGCGGTGAGCATGTTAAAAGGCGAAGGGCATAGTAAGTAACGTTTTATTTCTAAATGTCCACTGGTTGTAAATCTCTACTGGTTAGTGGACATTTAGAGGCGATGTAGAAGGGTTAGTGATTGTCTCTAATCTTTATTTCACATGTCATATTTATTGACAAAAACATTGACAAAATACTGCATATATTGTATACTTCATATTGAAAATAAAGGAGATAAGTGGTTTAAAATGAATGACAATAATATAGTAAAAAAAGTTGAGACTTTTAAGGCAGGACATTTTGCATTTAGCTTAAATTATGACAGAGATAAACTAAGAAATCTGCTTGTAGAAGCTAAAATTGAATTTAGCACCATAGCTGATATTCCTATTCTTCCAAATCTAGCGGCTCGACTGGAAGAAGAGCTTATAAGGAGGTCAATCTTTGGGACTGCTGCAATTGAGGGTAACCCTCTTTCCGAAGAAGCCGTAAATAAAGTGCTTACTGTTGAAGAAAAGAATAAAAAGATTGAAGATTCGGCAATACAGATATTAAATTTAAAAAAAGTCTATCAGCAAATTAAATCAACCCAAATATCTTCCGAGTCGTTAAAGTTATCAGAAGAATTGATCCGGAGTTTTCATAAAACCATAACCGAAGGGTGTAAAGAAGAGGATAATTACCCCGGACATTACAGGAATGATGCCAGACAGGTCGGAGATATAAAGCACGGTGGGATCTATACCCCGCCGAGAATATTAGAAGACATAAAGACTTTAATGGGTGGGTTTATTGAGTGGATAAATTCACCTATAGTATTAAAAGAGGATGCGGCAATAAGGGCGGCTTTAGCGCATTATTATTTGGGGCTTATTCATCCATTTGGTAATGGCAACGGAAGAACTGCAAGAGCTATAGAGGCTATGTTATTAGTGAGCTCGGGAATAAAGTTTGTCCCGCATATGTTATCAAACTATTATTATAAAAACATCGACGAATACTTTTTGGCGTTTTCTTTATCTGAACATAGTAAAGATTACGATGTTACGCCTTTTTTAGAATTCTTTTTGAAAGGTGTATTTTCATCAATAAAAGAGATAAAATTTAGGATATTCGGTTTTATAAGAACATTTACGCTGGCAGATTATTACAAACATTTAAGGAGAATTAAAACCATTACTCAAAGACAATTTGATTTTCTAACTTTACTTCTTGAATTCGGAGGTGCTTTTACGTTAAAAGATTTATTTGAAGAACAAAAGTTTATGGTAATTTACAGAAAAGTTAGTGAAAGAACGGCAAGGAGAGATTTGGCTAATTTACAAAAAAATAAACTTATCGTTCTGCAGGATAATAGCTATACTTTGAACTATAAAATCTTGGGTTAATTTGTTGTCTTCATTCTGCATTAATGTTATCCGAACTTAGTGTAGGGGCCGCGTTCCCCGAACAGGCCGAAATAGTAGAAAAACGCCAGCCAAAAGTAGAATCAGCCCATTTACATCCATTTTTAATCCGAATATAATATATTATTAACATCCCCATATTTTCTTCTTACAATCTGATAGAGATGCACCCAATAGGGCGTAAGGTAAATAATGACTAATAAGAATAAAGATTTAACCGGGAAAATAAGCCCGGTTTTTTTGTTTAAACAGGTTTAGTATAAATAAGTACTTATAGATTAAGAAGTTACAATTGGATTTTTTAAAGAGCGTGTTCTTTTTGGGAGCGCCCCAAAATTTCATAACTTTTGAGCTAGCAAAGCCTTAAATTCGTGCTATACTATACTAATTGAGTGTCGTGTCATTGCGAGGAGCGAAGCGACGAAGCAATCTATGGAAGAACAATCCGAGTTTTATACAGCCGAAGAAATCGCCAAAATCTTAAAATTAAACTATATATAGAAGACTATGCCGGGAGAAAAAGTCCCGGCATTTAAATTTTGTGTAAAATTGTGTTAGAAATTCCGTTTTCAAGCGTCTATTATATTAGGAGGTGTATAATGGCTGAAAACGGAGGAATTGTCAATTGGCCTGAAGCAGATAGGCCGCGGGAAAAGCTTCTTAGGAACGGCGAGCATGCTCTTAGTGATTCCGAGCTTCTGGCAATAGTTTTACGCACCGGCTCAAAAGGCGAAAGCGCTATTGATTTAGCACGAAAGATTCTAGTAAAGTTTGGCACCTTTCGGAATATGAGCCATACCGATAGCCGGGACTGGAATGAATTTAAAGGGTTAGGCCAGGCTAAAATTGCTCAAATTAAAGCTGCTCTTGAGATCGGAAGACGCTATCGTGAGAATGAAGTGACTACGGGCAAGCAAAAAATAGCCTCAGCAAAAGATATTGTGGATATCGTAATGCCTCAGCTTCGCGACCTTAAGACCGAGGTTTTTAAGGTTATCTATCTGGATAGTAATAACCGGATTATCGATATCGTTGATGCCGCTAATGGTAGCGTTGACCGTGCTTTTCCGATTGTTCGGGAAATTATTCACGCGGCGTTACAGAAGTTTGCTAAATCACTTGTTTGCATTCATAATCATCCCAGCGCAAACATAACGCCAAGCAACGAGGATAAAAAATTTACTAAAGAGTTATGCGACGGCGCAAAGTTAATGGAAATAAAAGTTCTCGACCATATTATTATTGGAGATAATCAATATTATAGCTTTGCTGATCAAGGGGAAATAGGTTTATGAGCGAAGAAGAAGCACGTGTAGTTATCGACAACTTATTGACTGAAGCTGGTTGGGTTATTCAGGATGTTCGGAAAATCAATCTATCTGCCGGCAGAGGGATTGCCGTACGAGAATTTCCCACCAAATCCGGCCCCGCCGATTATATGCTTTTTGTTGACCGCAAGGCAGTTGGTACCATCGAAGCAAAAAAAGAGGGGACTACTCTTTCCGGCGTTGCTGAACAGACCGCGCGTTATAATGCTTCAGTTCCCGACAATCTTCCCAAAATTGATGATGTTCTGCCGTTTGCCTACGAATCAACCGGCATAGAAACATTCTTTCGCAATCTTCGCGACCCTGATACTTGTTCGCGTCGCGTGTTTGCTTTCCATTCGCCTGATACATTAGCCGAATGGATCGAGCAGGACAAATCTTTGCGCCAGCGTTTGCGCGAATTACCCATTCTTGATCCCTATAATCTTAGGCAGTGCCAAATTGAAGCTATTACTAACTTAGAGATTTCTTTGCGCCATGCCCGTCCGCGCGCTCTTTTGCAGATGGCGACCGGCAGTGGTAAAACCTATACTGCCATAAGCGAGATTTACCGGTTGATTAAATTCGGTAAAGCCCGTCGGGTACTTTTTCTGGTAGATCGTTGTTCTTTAGGCAGGCAAGTCAAAAAAGAGTTCCAGAACTATATTCCTTTTGATGACAACCGTAACTTTACCGATCTTTACATCGTTCAGCACATGACGGCTAATGTTTTTGACCAAGACGCTAAGGTCTGTATTACTACCATACAGCGTTTGTTCTCCATGCTTAAAGGAGATCAGGAATTAGACGTAAGCCTTGAAGAAAAATCGCTCTATGAAGCCGACGCCCCAGCAATTGACCCTCAGGCAGTGCAATTTCAAGGCAAGATTCCCATAGAAACATTCGATTTTATTATTGTCGATGAATGCCATCGATCGATATACAACCTTTGGCGGCAGGTGTTGGAATACTTTGATTCGTTTATCATCGGCCTTACTGCCACGCCGTCAAACCAGACTATCGGATTTTTTAATAAGAATTTGGTTATGGAATACGACCACAATCGGGCAGTGGCGGATAAAGTAAACGTAGGTTTTGACGTTTACCGCATTAAAACTCAAACTACTGAAAAAGGCGGCATCATCGAAGCCGGGTTTTATGTTGATAAACGCGATAGGCAGACCCGTAAAATCCGCTGGGAAAAGCTTGATGAAGATATTGAATACACACCGGACCAGCTTGATCGCAGTATTGTAGTCAAAGATCAAATTCGCACGATTATCCGCGAATTTAAGGATAAACTTTTTACGGACATATTTCCCGGTAGGACTGAAGTTCCGAAAACTTTGATTTTTGCCAAAGACGACAGTCACGCCGAGGATATAACCGAGATTGTGCGCGAAGAATTCAGCAAAGGAAATGATTTCTGTAAAAAAATAACCTACCGCACGCAAGAAAACACCGACGACCTGATCGCCTCATTTCGCAATAGTTTTAATCCTCGCATTGCCGTAACCGTGGATATGATCTCAACCGGCACGGATATCAAACCGCTTGAGTGTATCTTATTTATGCGTGATGTTAAATCCGCCGTGTATTTTGAACAGATGAAAGGCCGCGGGACCAGGGTTATTGATTCCCATGATCTTTTGGCAGTAACTCCTGACGCTAAAACCAAGACGCATTTTATTATTGTTGATGCCATCGGTGTGTGTGAAAGCGAAAAAGTTCAAAGTTCGCCGCTTGACCGGCAGAAAAGTGTGCCTACGCCAAAACTTTTAAACAATATTGCCATAGGAATACGGGATAATGATACGCTTTCCAGCCTTGCCTCACGTTTATCGCGGCTGGATTTAGAATTGGAGTCAAGGGATAACGAACGTATCAAGGAATTATCCGGAGGCAAATCGCTAAACGTTATTGTTGGAGATCTAATATCGGCAATTGATCCTGATAAAGTGTATGATAGCGCAAAAGAGAAGGTTTCGCCTCATGAGCCGGATGAGAAACAATGTAAAAAAGCACGGGAAGAGCTTGTCTTGACTGCTTGCGCTCCGTTTGATAATCCTGATTTACGCGACCTTCTAACCGTCTTAAATAAGAAGACTGAACAGACTATAGATACCACAACACTAGATACGGTTACTGACACAGGATTTAGCCAGGAGGCAAAAGATAAAGCGTCTTCGATTGTAAAGAAGTTTGAGCAGTTTATCGAGGAGAATAAAGACCAAATTACCGCTTTGCAGATTCTTTACAACCTGCCCTATAAAAAACGCCATATTACCTATGAGGAGATCCGTGAATTAGCAGAAAAAATAGAAATGCCACCCTATGGTTTTATCACCGAAACTCTCTGGCGCGCGTATGAACAACTCGAAAAATCAAAGGTGCGTTCGGCTTCAGCCCGGAAACAATTAACCGATATTATATCGTTAGTGCGTTTTGCCTCGCACAAAGAAGATGTCCTTGAACCATTCAAAGAACATGTGGAACACCGTTTCTACGAGTGGCTAAAGAATCAACAGCTTTTAGGTAAGACTTTTAATGAAAAACAAATCCAGTGGTTGACTATGATTGCCGAACATATCGCAGGTTCCGGCAGTGTTGATAAAAATGATTTCCTCCTGCCGCCTTTTAGTGGCAGCGGTGGCATTATCAAGGCGAAAGAGGTTTTTGGCGAAGAGCTGGATGGGGTGATTGAGGAGCTTAATTCTGTGCTGGTGGGGTAGAAAATGATTTTAATGGGAGGGTTAAATGATAAAACTATTTATAAGCTATTCGCATAAAAATAAAGATCAACGGGAAGCATTAGATAAACACCTTGCGATATTGAAAAAGGAAGATAATTTAACGGTTTGGAGTGATGTTGAGATATTACCCGGGAAAGATCTCAAGGATGAAATAGACGAGAACATTAATATAGCAGGTATAATATGCTTATTATTAAGTGCTGATTATTTTGATTCTAATGCCTGCATTACTGAATATAAAATAGCTCTTAAAAGAAAAAAAAGCAAAGGGATTTCAGTTGTTTCAATAATTTTATCTCATTGTGGGTGGAAAGATACGGAACTTTCTACTATAAAAGCGTTACCTAATGATGCTAAGGAAATCTCTACTTATCGGCCTCAAGATCGAGCATGGCTTGAAGTTTATGAAGGGATAAAAGAAGTTATTCAACAAATAAAAGAAGATAAAATTCAACCTAAGAGTATAACTTTATCGATTAATGAGGCTTTTAAGAAGGAGATAGAGATAACAGAACTTTCTGCCGTATTGGGCATGCAAGTGGGGCTTAGCGATACTTTTATAGCCCCTGATTTTAATAAAATTGAATTTGACGAAAAAGAGAAAATAATTAATTACAATGAGCTAAAAGAAAGCTATGTCAAAAATCCAAGAAATATTATTTTTTCTGGCGATTATCAATCTGGGAAAACTAGTATTTTAAAGATACTGTTTCTTCAGTTACAAGAGAATTTTCTACCAATTTATATCGATTGTTCTGATGGGTGTCATGGGATCTTATCCAATATTATTGAGGGTGCATATAAGTCGCAATACGTTGGTTGTGAAAAAATAGCAGATATAGGACTGAAAAAGATACTTTTGTTAGATAATATTCATAAATTAAAAAATAAAAAACGACAAGAAATCTTCGTTGAAATTAAGTTGACTACCGATCATATGATTATAGCTACTGCTGATGACATATATGATCTCGGTGTCAAAGAATATCTTCAACAAAATTTTCTCGAACATTACAAGATCAAGGACTTTGGATATAAGCTCAGAGATCAGTTGGTATGTAAACATATGGAATTGCAAAAAAAAGATTATGAACATGATACAGTGTATCGAGATAGTCTGCTGGAAAACATAAACTTTATCGTTGATAAAACAATAGTTCCTGCGTATCCATTTTTTTTGTATACAATCATCGGAGCGAATACTTTTAGTATGGGTTTAGACCCTAAAATTACGAGTCAAGGACATTGTTATCAGGCTTTAATTTATATATCTTTAAGACGTATTGGGGTGGAGAATATACATATTGACATGTTTATTAATTTTTTGTCAGAGTTCGCGAACTATTTATTTAGAAATAAAATTAAAGAAGTAGAGGAGGAATCTTTTGATGCTTTTTTAACTGAGTACTATAAACAATTTATTACAACACTAGATAAGAGTAGTTTCATTGATAAACTAATCAAAGCATGTTTAATGAAAAAATCATTTGGTGGCTATTCATTTTCATACCCGTATATTTATTACTACTTTTTAGGTAGATATTTTTCTGAACATTTAGATAGTATGCGGAATAGTATTGAAACGGCAATAGAAAATTTACACGAAGAGGAGAACGGATACGCAATAATTTTTTTGATACATCATACAAAAAATATAGAAATATTAGATTACATAAAACTAAATTTATTATGTTTGTTCGATGAGCAGAAAGAAACATCTTTAATAAAATCGGAAGTTGCTCATTTGGAAAAGTATTTTGAGAAATTGGCCCCACTTGTTATTGACAAATTTGCTGATGTGGAGAAAAATAGAGCAAAAGTTTTTGCTGAAAAGGATAATACTAGAAACACGCCTGTAGATAAAATCGATGAAGATGTAAGCGATGTTGCTATGGTGAGACTTAGAAAAGCCATAAAAACTGTTGAAGTGACAGGACATATTCTAAAGAACCGGTTTGGTTCTTTAAAGAAAGAGCAGCAAAAAGAAATCTTGGGGATAGGTATGAGTGTTTATCTTCGTATTACTAATTTTCTTTTAGCAGAGTTGCGAATAAATGAAGCTGAATTTATTGAGCACATAAGTTATTTAATAATAAAGAAATTAGAGAAGGAGCAAAAAGAGAATGAGAAAAATAACCAACCTTTCAAGATGCCCGATAAGGATAAGATTCGAGATATGGCTTCTAAGATATTCTTCGAGCTTAATTTTATGGTTTGTTATTCAACAATTATAAGGACCGCATGCGCTCTGTGTTCAAAGGAATTGATAGACGTTTTTAAGGAAATTTGCGAGCAGAAAAATACACCGTTAACAATGCTAATAAGAAGGCAATCGTTGGCAATGTATAAGAATTCTCTTAACGCGAAAGAAATAAAAAATGAATCTACTAATGTTTCATTTATGGTTAAACGACTGTTAGGGGCTATTATTTTAAGTCATTTTTATATGCATAAAGTTCCACATGAGGATCGTAATAAAATAACTGCAATTTTAGGAATTAGCGAACAAAATTTATTGACTAAAATCGCTGAACATAAAGATAAAAACTAGATAGGATCATGATTTTATTATTAAATATTACGTGCATCATTATGGGGCAGTCTCCAAAATCATCTTTATATAATGAAGACGGGAAGGGGCTGCCGTTCTATCAAGGTAAGGCAGAATTTGGAGCTAATTATCCTTCTCCAGTAAAATGGTGCAGTAAGCCCGGGAAAATAGCTGAAAAAGGTGATGTGCTTATTTCTGTTCGTGCGCCTGTTGGGCCAACTAATATTTGTCAGGAGAGGTCTTGTATAGGTAGAGGGTTGGCGGCGGTTCGCCCATTAGGTGGGATGCAAACTCAGTATCTTAGATATTGGTTAAGCATAAAACAGCGCGAGTTAGAAGCCAAAGCAACAGGCACCACATTTCAAGCAATCTTAGGTGAAACTTTAAGAAGTTTAGAAATAAATCTTCCGCCTCTTCCCGAACAAAAACGCATTGTAGCTAAGATTGAGAGTTTGTTTTCGCGGTTGGATAGCGCTAAGGATTCGCTTATACGCGTGCGTGCGGAGATTAAGCGCTATCGCCAGGCAGTGCTTAAATGGGCGTTTGAAGGGAAGTTGACGGAATCTAGAATTAAGTATAAAGATATTGTAATAAATGGGGTGAGGGCTGAATTGTGTGATTATTGGAAGGTGTATAGAATGGGGGATTTGATTAAGCTTCAAGGAGGTTTTGCTTTTAAAAGCAAGGAGTTTGTACTGGATGGAATCCCAATTGTTAAAATAGCTAATGTTAATGTCGAAAGTATTGATTGGTCTGATAAATCATATATTGAAAAAAATAGATTGGGTGAATTTAAAAATTATCAGCTAAAGTCAGGCGATATTCTAATTGCCATGACGCGACCTGTTATAAAATCATTAAACACTGTGAAAGTTGTTGTTGTGCGTGAAAGCGATTTGCCTGCGTTATTAAACCAACGTGTCGGAAGATTTATTTTGGGTAAACAAGTTAATAATAATTATTTGAAATATTATATTTGTACTGATTTTTTTAAAAAAAGAGTGATATTGGAATCTTCATCTTCGCAACAGCCGAATATAAGTTCTAATAATGTTGAGAATTTTGATTTAGTTTTACCAGAGAGTATGTCTAAACAACTTATAGTTGTTCAAGCTATTGAATCTCGCTTTGAGCGGGCGAAGGTTCTTGAGGATGCGGTTGCACAAGGGCTTAGTCAGATTGAGCGATTAAAACAGAGTATTTTAAAGAAAGCGTTTGAAGGCAACCTTGTTGCGCCAGATCCGAGTGATGAGCCGGTAGAAATTTTACTTGAGCGGATAAAGAAAGAAAAGGCGAACCTTGAAGCGGGATTGAGAATGAGGATTAAAAGAAAGAACAAGTAGGCTAGGGTTAGGGTTCAGGCCCCTATGCCCCCATTATTCCAAATTAATTTTAGAGAATATATAAAGAAACTAAAATTCCAGAAGAATTCATGACTAAAAGAAAACATAATAGGAAAGCGCGTAGAGAAGCTAGGAATCGATTTTCTGCAGCAGATATTCAGAATATTCGCATTTTAGCAGATATGTTAGGACAGTTTATCCCTTATTCCGGATATAGAAGCAAATTTAATCTATTAAGTGTTGCGAAGGAGAGAGGATTATCAAAATATTTGTCTAAAAAAAGCTGGTCAAAAAAAGAAGCAATGGCAGAATTCATTCAAAAACTGCATAGAGAGAAACCGAGAACACTAAAAAATATTATTAGGGAGGTATTACCGAAAGCTATCGAGCGAAGACATCAACAAGGGAACCCTGTATTGCATGATGAAGCGCAATCTTTTGCTATCCAGTTATACAAAATTAGAATTGATCTCCGTAAGGAAATTCAGGAATTAAATTTTCCCAAATCGAGACCAACTATTGTTCCCCCTCCGTACGAAATTCAAGAAATATTAAAGAAGTTTTCTTTACATTCCCTATTAATGCCTGAATGCCAAAAATTATTTTTAGATGGGCATATAAATGAGGCGGTTCGTAAAGCATTAGAAAAATTTGAAGTTTACATTCAGCATAAGATCGGATCTACAATTATTGGGAAAGACTTAATGGGACAAGCTTTTTGTTTGAGCAATCCTCGTATTAAGCTTAATAATTTATGTAATAAGGCGGAGCAGAATGAACAGGAAGGTTTTTTGCACATTGCTATGGGAATAATGCAGTGGTGGCGTAATTCCTTAAGTCATGGGGATGAGAAACAAATATATCATCAAGATGCTCTTGGACGGTTATTCCTTGTGAGTAATCTACTTAAACGCCTAGACGAGGTAGGCGAAAGTTAACTCTGAAAAACTTGCACCAAATTAATTTATCATGATAAGGAAAGATATTTCTACTAAGCTTATACATTTTACTTCGGGAGAAACTTTTGAAGATGCATATGAGCGTTTAAAGATAATAATTAAAGATCAATGTCTTGTTGGTGCTAGTACAAAAATTAAAGGTGGCTATACATGCGTTTGTTTTACAGAAGCCCCATTATTATCTCTTCAAGATGGTCTGATTAATCCTGATGCGTATTCTCGGTATTTACCATTTGGCATAATATTTGATAAGAAAGTTATTTTCGATAAAGGCGGAAGGCCTGTTATCTATCAGACTGATAAAGAATTCGCGCTATTGCCTCTTGAATTGAGATGGCGTCATGTAAGATATGAACCAAAGGAAATAGATTTTACTTGGGAGCGTGAATGGCGTATTTGTACTGAATTACTAGAGTTTAGTTCAGATATGGCAGGAATTGTAGTCCCAAGTGAAGAGTGGGCGGATCGTATAATAAAAGAGCATGTTGCAGATGAGGACTATAAAGTGTTGCAATATTCATTGGCAATCGATGAAGAAATTGCAGAATTATATCGAGAAGAGTTTAAGTGGATAGTGTATTGGTTAAAGTAAATTATAACAAATAAAGGAATTTATGAGCGAAAATGAAATAGTGCAAAAGGTGTGGAATTATTGTGATGTTTTGCGTGATGACGGCGTAAGTTACGGCGATTACGTTGAGCAGCTGACGTATTTGCTGTTTCTGAAGATGTCTGACGAACGCGATGAGTTGTATCATGACTGCGATATTCCTGCAAAGTATAATTGGAAATCGCTCAAGAAACTGGAAGGCGAACCGCTTGAAGGCCATTATATAACCGTGTTGCGGGAATTGGGTAAGCAAAAGGGGCTTATCGGGAGGATTTTCAGTAAGTCCATGAATAAGATTCAGGATCCGGCAAAGCTTAAGCGCTTGATTAATATGATTGATTCTGAAACTTGGCTGGGGCTGGATATTGATATTAAGGGCACAATTTATGAAGGATTGCTGGAGAAGAATGCGCAGGATACTAAAGGTGGAGCCGGACAGTATTTTACGCCGCGCGCTTTGATTAAGGCGATGGTGGCGGTGATGAAGCCGGAACTGAAAATGAAGATAGCTGACCCTGCATGTGGCACCGGCGGGGTTTTGCTCAATGCTTTTGATTATATTTTTAAAAAGTTCCCTACTATGTCTAAGGGTGATAAAGAGTTTATGGTGAATGAGGCGTTGTACGGCGTGGATATTGTGGAATCTGTTGCCCGCTTGTGCGCGATGAACATGTATCTGCATGGTATTGGGTCAAAACGTTGCCCGGTTGAAGTGGCTGATGCGTTGGCGTCAAAGGGCAGTGAACATTTTGATATGGTTTTGACTAATCCGCCTTTTGGTAAGAAGAGTTCAACGACAATTATCGGCGAAGGTGGTAAGGTGGGGAAAGAAGCGGATACGTATGAACGCGATGATTTCTGGACTACGACTTCAAACAAACAGCTTAATTTTGTGCAGCATATTGCCTCAATACTTAAAGTGCACGGGAAAGCGGCCGTGGTTGTGCCGGATAATGTTTTATTTGAGGGCGGGGCTGGGGAAACGGTTAGAAAGAAACTATTGCATGATTTTGATTTGCATACGATCTTACGGCTTCCCACGGGGATATTTTATGCTCAGGGGGTAAAGGCGAATGTTATCTTTTTTGATAAAAAACCCGCGCAAGAAAAACCCTGGACTTCAAAGATATGGTTTTACGATCTGCGCACCAATAAACATTTTACCTTGAAAGAGAATACATTGAAATTTGAAGACTTGGCTGATTTTATTAAGTGTTATAACCCTGATAATAGAAACAAACGCAAGGAAAGCGAATTCTTTAAGGCGTATGATTATGCGGAAATACTCAAACGCGATAAAGTAAGCCTCGATATATTCTGGTTGAGAGATGAATCATTAGAAGATTTGGAGAATTTGCCCGATCCTGATGTAATAGCTGAGGATATTGTCAAAGACTTAGAATCTGCGTTGGAAGAGTTTAAGGGGGTTGTTGAGGAATTGAAATAAAGGAAGGTACATATTAATTAAGGTTATTATTTTCCGATTTAAGCAATAATATGTTGATTTTTATTGATGAGTCCGGGGATCCTGGATTAAAGATTACCGAAGGCTCCAGCCGTTTTTTTGTGATATCTCTAGTTGTTTTTGAAGATCATGTTGAAGCTGAAAGATGTGATAGGCGAATTGCATTGCTGGGAGGCGAATTGGGCTATCCTGAAGGTTTCGTGTTTCATTTTAAGGATAATTCGCACAAGATGCGTTTAGCTTTTCTGGAAGCTGTGGCGCCTTACGAGTTCATTTATTTTGGATTTGTTCTAAATAAAGATCCTCATAAGCTTTGGGGAAAGGGATTTCAATTTAAGGAATCGTTGTATAAATCTGCTTGCAGTTTTGTTTTCGAGAACGCCAAGCCGTATCTTAAAAACGCTATTGTAGTTATCGATAAAAGCGGGAAGAAGGTTTTTCGCAGCCAGTTAGCGGCGTATCTTAAAAGAAGAATAAATGATAAATCTGATGATATTATCAAGAAGGTGAAAATGCAACCGGATAGAGGGAATAATCTGCTGCAATTAGCGGATTATGTGGCTGGAGTTATAAATAGAAATGCTCAGGGCAAGAAGGGAAGTGATGAATATCGTCGTTTTATCGCTGCTAAAGAAATTAATGTTCAAATATGGCCGAAATGAAAAAAGCCTGTTTTTCAACAGGCTTTTTGAGATTGAACTTCTATCCCTTACGGGCACGCACGCCATGAAGGCGACTAATCGAAGTTCAATTAATTCCTCTAAAAGCTTATCATATTCTTATTGTTTGTCAATTGGTATTTTGAGATTTTTAAAGATAAGCTTAGAAGATTTTCTGGGTACACTATAAAAAGGGTATATTAGAATAGCAGTGGTTTTACATAAGTCACTGTTAATAAATAAGTTAACTTTTAATTATTATGTCAACTAACCGGCAATCTGGTGATAACGGTGAAAGAGAAGTAATTAAATTAGTGCCTTGTCCTAATTGTAGCAAGAAACTAATGCCGCTACCTCCAAACTACCCCCTTTATGATGTCCAGTGTACAGGATGTTCTTTCCGGGCTCAAGTTAAGACCAATAAGAGTAAACCGAAACCTGTTATTTTTGGGGCTGGATGGCAAATAATGGACAAGGTTTTAAAGTCAGGTTTTATAACGCCTCCACTTATATTAAATTTCAAGTGGACTGAAAAAGGGCACAAAAAACAAGAAATTCGATTTTATCCTTTTGTGCCTAAAAAGAATTTAAATAAATACAGGCTTTCTGAAAAAGCCAGAAGGGCTAATTATTGGATGTTCACTTATGTTGGCCTGGATAAATTGCCTTTCTTTGTTTTGTATAAAAGTTAATTCTTGGTTAGCTTATATCTCCTTTCTCCCATAATTGAACAATTGAGCATGATTGAAAATGAAGGTTTTAAAATATGGTTAATCATGGTAATCAGTATTAACTCTTTAATTATTCTTCCATTATGGTTTATTAATGTGAGATGTCATTATAAAAATCTCAAACGGCAAAAGGTGCCCAAGCCGTTGCTCATAAATATAAGACAATTAGGTTTAGTTAGAATATTATTGCTCCCGTTATCATTATTACCGAGTAGTTTTTTTAATCTTAATAAATTAAATGGCCGTCAGGTTTGGTTAGAATGGGATATCCGATGGTTAACATGCGATTCAACATTAGCAAAAATCGAAGATGTTGTGAAACGAGCTAATGGGTATGATTTGTTAATTAGACTTGAAAGGCCGATGAAGTTTTCTTCAGTTTCTATTGGTATAGAGAAGATTATTTTTAAATCAAATAATAACGTTAATTTGATTAGATATTATCTAGGGGCAGTTAGCGGAGGATTGATTCCTTTTGAAGACGCCCCAGGAATTAAAGATTTAATAAGTAATGGACGTTTGGCTTCTTGTGAAATAGTTGTTTATTGAAATAAAGGTAACGTTTCTCAAGTATTGGCTATGACGATAACGCGATTAGAGAGTTCATAGCGCAATTGTAAATCAAATAAGGAATATTTAGCGCCTACTAATTTTCATGTCCGACTACTACACGCCAAAAAGAGAAAAGAATATCTATAATCCGAAAAGCACGGAGCCGTTTAAGCTCAGTCGTTCTAAAATTGAGCTTTTTATGAATTGTCCGCGGTGTTTCTATCTTGACCGGCGGCTGGGGGTGGGAGCGCCGCCAAGTTTTCCGTATACTTTAAACAGCGCGGTTGATACATTGCTCAAGAAAGAGTTTGATCTGTTGCGTAAGAGCGCCGAGGCGCATCCTCTGATGAAGAAATACGGGGTTGACGCGTTCCCGGCAAACCTTGCGCAACTTAACGAGTGGAGAAATAATTTCAAAGGCGTTCAGGTGTTGGATAAACCTACGAATTTATTTATCTTTGGGGCGATTGATGATCTATGGGTTAATGCTAAAGATGAATATATGGTGGTGGATTATAAGTCTACCAGTAAGCTCGAGGAAATAAATGCCCTGGATAAGGACTGGCAGGATGGATATAAGCGCCAGATGGAGATTTACCAGTGGTTGCTCAGGGGCAATGGTTATAAGGTTTTAAATACGGGATATTTTGTATATTGTAATGGCAAAACTGATGTGGATAAATTTAATGGGAAGCTGGAGTTTGCCCTGACACTGATTCCGTATGAAGGCGATGACAGTTGGGTTAGCGGCACCATAAAAGATATACATAAGTGTTTAAATAGCGATACTATCCCGGAATCCGCGGAAGGCTGCGATCTTTGCGCCTACAGGAAGGCGGCTTCTGAGGTGTTGGGGACTCGGTAGAGTGTCACTTTGGGGATCGTCCCTTATGAGCTTATGAGACCGAATCACCTAAACTATTTAAATAATATATGAATCGTTGGGGTATTCCAAAGTGGCTGGAAGAAGAGGTCAAAGCACGAGATAAGACTTGTGTTTATTGTGGCGTTCAATTGCTTGAAGTGTTTCCTTGTGGCGGTTCTAGGAAAAATATGGCGACATGGGAACATATAATTAATGATATAAGTATTGTCACTCGTGAAAATATCGCTCGATGTTGCGCGGCGTGCAATTCAAGTAAAGGTACAAAGAAACTCTCTGAATGGATACACTCGAGTTACTGTAAGAAGAATGGTCTCAGTGAAAATACGGTTGCCCAAATAGTCAAGACCGTATTACAGCGATGCTGAAAGCTGCTGCTCTTGAATTATCCTTCTTTAATGCATCGTTGTTAATAAAAGTAATAAAAGAATAAAAGGGGACGTATTTTTTTATTTAGTATGAATTTTTTTGAGGTGGGGATGCAAAAGAAAATTTTAACGTTTTTTATGATTTTTTATTTTTTTAAGCTAGGCTTATGTTTCGGCTTGGATTGGAGGTCTCTTCATAATGAGGCGGCAGTTATTTTTACTCCCGAGGCCTGTGAATCCGTTAAGAAAGATAAACTTAGTTTAGGGTATATTTATTTACACGCTCTGACCTATTTAAACGTGCATAGCGATCGAATGGCAAAAGATGAATTTATGAAGATGCTCAGGATGGCTCCGGAGACAGTAGAGGCCCAATGGGGTATAGCCGAGGTATTAAGGCGTGAGTATGAATTTGAAAACAGTGAGAAAATGCTGTTGAAGATAATAGGCCAGGCTCCTGAATTCTGGCCGGCATATATAAGTTTGAGTTATTTATATTATAATAAACGTGGTTTTAAAAAAACAATTAATTTAGCTCTAACAGTTACGCGGCAGGGCAAGAGAAATGTTGATGTAAGCAATTATACTATATCTTTTTTGCTTCGGGCAGCTGCGAATGGAATGCGTGCGTATCATGGAGGGCCAATGGCCAAGGTAATCTATGGCCTGGGGGTATTACCTGCTCTTAAAAAGGCCCAGAGGCTCCAGCCGGAATCTTCGTCTGTTTTATTCGGTTTGGGGAGTTTTTATTTTTTAAGCCCGCCCATAGCCGGAGGAAACAGGCAGAAAGCGGTGGAATATTTCAAAAGGACGATAGAGATCGACCCGCTTTTTACCGAAGCCTACGTGCGGCTTGCTCAGTGCTATAAGTTAAACGGTGATGAAGAAAAATACCGTGTTTATCTGGATAAGGCAAGGCAGATAGACCCTAAGAATATTCTTCTAAATGATTTCACCGGTGGAGAGTGTTATTTCGGCTGCGTGGGCCTGGAGGATGACGAGAAATAAACATTTTATTTGAAAGAAAAGTTTTTATCAAAGATTTCTGGGTCGGTAAAGTTTTCTCTGCCGACTATTTTCACCGCGTGGTTTCCCCTTTGGCGCATGTATCCAATTTTATAAATACCTGAGAAAAAGAAAATATAAGGCTCAATGCGGCTTGAGTTTTTCATAATGCCGTAGCGGTTGAATACGCTTTCTTTGTGTCCGTCTTCATGAGGCAGCGATTCTAAGATATCATAAGGCACTAATGTATATGAGGCTGTTTTAGCGGGTACTTTTTTTGTAAAAATATGGTCTACCTGGTGCCAGCCGGTATTCACGAAGAGATTTACGCGTTTTTCCGGGAAATCTTCCGGAAGCCAGTCGGGCACAAGAGGGTCTATAGCTATAGGGTGAGATGTTATTTTTGAGATTTTTTCTTTCCTCGGGACAAAAAAATGATAGCATCCGCAGTTGTTCATGATATCCATCATAATGGGATTTCCTTGAGTATCTAACGTGACACGGATAGTCAGTCCATCTAATGGCCCTCGCTCTATCCAGGGAGCATGCTTGCCGGCACGCGCATTATACCAGAGCGTATAGTTAATTTGCAGGACAGGCGCTCCTTTTATGAACGCATAAGAAGGGTAATAATAAACGATAGGATTTTGTTCTTCTATACTTACGTGGTTTTTTTTCCAGGATATCTTGCCGAATCTATCGTAATCAGCGGCTACGTCCTGGTAAATTACCGGCGCTAAAGCAAGAGCCAGTTTGTCAATTTCTTCGTTTGTTAGTTCGGGGACGTTGAACAGGTTTTTTTTCTGCCGTAAGAATATTTCGGGCATAGATTCCGCGTTAAAACTTCCTATTGTTTCCGGAGCAAAAGCTGTTAGCTCCCCGTAAGTTTTTAAATTATCTATGCTTGAGGCGTGAGTTGAATGAATAGCGCTATACGAGGTGCTTGTAACAAATGCTACCGGCAGAGAAAAAACAGGGTATAGGCCGATAGCTCTCATGATGGTGGAGTAACCGTCTGTATCGCGCAAACCATAGCCGACTGCTTCATAAAAGCCGGCTTTTTTTTGGTCTTCTCGCAGTAATGTTTCAGATATTGTTTTCGTTTTTTCTATAAGCGTATTCCGGCCGGATGTTCCTGTTATTCCTGAGGTTAATTCATTTATAACGGAATCCGGCAGATTGTTAATTTCTTTGATCCGCGAAGCAACATCCATTTGCCGCATCCATTCCAGCCAAAGTTGTTTTTGCGGTTCAGTAATTGCCTTTTTTCTTAATCCGAGCAGAAAACGGTTGGCACGCAGATATGGAAAACCTTTAACCTGGAAAGTAGACGCATCGGCCGTGCCATTTTTTATCACTGAAGCATCAATGCGCGCGTAGAATTGCCTGTATTCTTCGGGGCGTTGCGGCGCGGCGGCAATAAAATGGCTCAGTTTAAGAGTGGCGCAGCCCTGGCAAAAAAAGGCCAGGATGCAAAAAGAAAAAGGAATAAGTATGCGCAGCTGATTTCTTATTATCATAATCATGAATATTATTCTACCAGAATATAACCGCAGAGTAAATTAATTATGCGTTGAGGTTTTTTATGAGGCGATAGATAGATATGTGAAATTGCTGCGTTATTCGACGAGCTGGAAAGTTTTATCTGGCAGCGCTGGATTTTTGCCATGGAGAATAAAGTCAGAAAAAAGGAGAAAAGAGTTCTTCCGGTGATGCCTTGATTAGACTTTATGCGGTAAAGATGCTCGAAGTAAAAAAGGAATCATGTATACGGGACGTTCCCCAAGGGGACAGGTTTAGCAGTATACGAGTATACGGGGACGTTCCGGGGACGTTCCCCGAAGGGACAGGCTTAGGATAAATAAGTACTTATAGATTAATAGATTATAAGTGGATTTTTTAAAAAAGGGAGAAGAAAGTGTGATGTCCCCAGAATTCCCAGAATTTTTTCAGCAGAGTGTGATCTTTGTGCTTACAGGAAAGCGGCTTCTGAGGTGTTGGGGCTGGGAAGTTAAAGGGAATTCTGAGGGATAAAGAGGACGTTTTTCAGGTGTTATAAATTACGAAAGGGCTGGACTTAATCGTCCGGCCCTTTTTATTTAAAAAAGTTGGTTAGATTGAGCTATTTCATACGTCTATTATATTGGGGGTAGTAAACAAGTTCTGGAAATAAAAACTTGACATCTATACGCCAATGGCGTATACTTTAGCTGGAAGGCAATTCGATGGAGATTATTGAAACTCCTATTTTTACCAGGAAAATTAAAGATATTCTTTCTGATGACGAGTATCGCGATTTACAATGGGCATTAGTAATTAATCCCGAAGCAGGCGCCCTTATTCCAGAAGGTAAAGGTCTAAGGAAGATGCGATGGGCTGTTCCTGGTAGAGGGAAAAGAGGCGGGTTGCGGATTATATATTATTGGTATACGCAAGATGAAAAGATATATATGCTGATACCTTACAGGAAGTCAGAACGAGAAGATTTAACAAAGGAACAGATGAAAATTCTAATTGAGTATGTAAAGGATGGTGTGATATGAAAAATAAGGATTTTAAAGACTTATTAACAAGCATTGACCAGTCCAGGGAAATACATGTTGGTAAAATTAAGCCTGGTAGAATTTTTAAGTTTCATCCAATAGTTGTAACAAATATACGTAAGAAATTACATGTGTCTCAAGCCGAATTTGCCCATTTAATAGGGGTTAGTGTCGATACGTTACAGAATTGGGAGCAAGGTAGAAGAAGGCCGGAAGGCCCTGCGCTGGCATTGCTTAAGGTTGCAGAAACTAATCCGGAAGCTGTTATGAAGGCGTTGCATGCGTAGTAGTAAATGGGGTCAGGTCTTGACATAGGACATATTGGCGTTAGAATACGATAGAGTGTCACTTTGGGAGCGTCACCTATGAGAAAATTAAAAACAAAGGATTGAAGAACTATGTGCTATTCAGTATATTTGGCAACTGACAGTAAGACGGATTTAAAAAAGTATAATGATAACCAAATGTTTTTCGAGAAAATTGAAAAAAACGATGAAGTTACCTTATTACTTAAGAACGAAAATAGGTGGCATGTTGCAACAGGCAAACCAGGTTGTTGCAGCTGTGGATTTAGGCATTTGATGCGCGAATCGTTAAGTTTAGGATTCAGCAAACCAGAGGATTGGTTCCAGGAAGAGAAAGCCGAATTAGAATCTACAAAAAAAATCTATAATATAATCTGTAAACTCATTGCTAATGGATACAAAGTAGAATCTCTTGATGTATGGACAGAACCCAAACCGGAAGACATAATAACAAAAGATATTGAAATAAAAAATATTTCAGATGACGAGTTCCGGTTTTTTGAAGATTATTTGTTTCGATTCAAATAAGAATTCTGAGAATTCCGGGGACACTGGACTTGCCCGGGTTTAACGGACATATTAATTAAGTAACAGTCGCGCTTCCATCGTCTCTGGTGTTTGATAGTTTAAAGACTGGTGAATTCTCTGTCTATTATAAAATATCTCAATATATTTAAATATTTCCGTTCGCGCTTGATCCCTGGATTCAAAAATATCATCAAAATCAATTTCATTTTTTAAGGTGCTAAAAAAACTTTCAGCCACGGCATTATCATAACAATCAGCTTTTCTGCTCATACTTGATATAAATTTAAGGGTAGATATTTTTTGCCGGTATTCGTCCGACGCATAGATAGCGCCGCGATCTGTATGAGGCAACACTCCCGACTTTATTTGTCTACGAGCAACTGCCATATCTAAAGCATCAAGCACTAAATGTTTATCATTATTATTTGACATCGACCATCCGATAACCTTGCGTGAGTATAAATCTATCAATATTGCTAAATATAACCACCCTGTTCGTGTAGGAATGGCTGTCACATCACCGACCCATACCTGATTGGGTCTTTCAGCATTAAAACATCGATTAAGTCTATTTGGTTCTATCCAGTTATTATTCTTTGAACGAGTAGTTACTTTGAATCGCCGTCTGCGTCTGGTTTCTATACCATTGATACGACGCAATCTAGCCACACGATGCTTACCACACCTAATACCCTGCGCATTTAGTGTTTTCCATATCTTTATAGTACCATAAGATTTCCGGGATTCTTCGTGCATGCGTCGAATTTCTACCAACAAATGCTTATTCTGTTTAACGCGATGGCTTATAACTCTCGTGCTCCACGCATAATAACCACTTGCACTGACCTGTAGCACCCGGCATAGTTTACGGACCCCATAATCTTTGCGATTATCTTCTATAAACGCGTACTTCACTTGAGGTCCTTTGCAAAGTACGCTGCCGCTTTTTTTAATATATCCCGTTCTTCCTTAACTTCCTGAAGTTCTCGTCTTAATCTGGTTATTTCGCTTATTTTATCTGCCGTTGGTCTACCTGGTTGCCCAGAAAAGGCCTTATCGCCTTTTTGATTAAGCTGGTCTCGCCATCGGTATAACAATGTCCGCTTAACACCTAGTTCCATCGCAATTTCTGAAACTGGTTTATTTCCTTCATTCAACAAGCGAATGGCTTCACACTTAAACTCTTTGGAATATCTCCCGTATTTTTTCACTAGACACCTCCTTTGATATATTGTACCCTATTTAAGGTGTCCGTCAAATGCGGGTTAGCTCACAATACATAGTTCTGAATTAAGTATGATGTCTCCAGAATTTCCCGGCAAACCTTGCGCAGCTTACCGAATGGAGAAATAATTTCAAAGGCGTTCAGGTGTTGGATAAATCTACGAATTTATTCATCTTTGGGTGATCGATGATTTATGGGGTAATGCTAAAGATGAATATATGGTGGTGGATTAAAGGCGATGATAGTTGGGTCAGCGGCACTATAAAAGATATACATAAGTGTTTAAATAGCGATACTATCCCGGAATCCGCAGATGACTGCGATCTTTGCGCCTACAGGAAGGCGGCTTCTGAGGTGTTGGGGAGTGGAAGTTAAGAATAAAGAGGTAGTTTTTTAGGTGCTTCAAATTACGAAAGGGCTGGACTTAATCGTCCGGCCCTTTTTATTTAAAAAAGTTGGTTAGATTGAGCTATTTCATACGTCTATTATATTGGGGGTAGTAATAAAGGGGGACGGTTTTTTCAGTCATATTCCGGTAATGCAAAACTCTCACCAATGGTGAGAGAAATTGGCTGGACGCATAACATGATTATTTTAATGAGCTGTGGTATAATGGAGCCAGGAGCGTCCCTGATTAATCAGGGAGTAATAGTATATAAACGCAAAAGGAGTTTTTTATGGAGAAATTTAAGGTCTTGGGAACTGAAATAACTTATTATAAGAAAAACGATCAAGACTATATCTCATTGACTGATATGTTAAAAGCCAAAGACGGTGATTTTTTTATTTCCGATTGGCTTAGAAACAGAAATACCGTTGAATTTTTGGGTATTTGGGAACGTGTCTATAATCCGCATTTTAATTATGGCGAATTCGCCATAATTAAAAGTCAGGCTGGCCTGAATAACTATAAAATAAGCGTTAAAGAGTGGGTTGAGAAAACCAATGCCATTGGTTTGAAAGCAACAGCCGGAAGATACGGAGGAACATACGCGCATAAAGATATTGCTTTTGAGTTCGGCATGTGGATTAGCGCGGAATTTAAAATTTATCTTATTAAAGAATTTCAGCGATTAAAAGAAGATGAAAACAATCGTTTGAAATTAGGATGGGACCTGCAACGTACCTTAGCCAAAATCAACTACCGTATACATACCGATGCTATAAAAGAGAATTTGATTCCTGAAGAGTTGACTAAAACCCAGACAAATATTATCTATGCTTCGGAAGCTGATGTTTTGAATATGGCATTGTTTGGCATGACCTCGCAAAAGTGGCACGATAATAATCCGCAGAAGAAAGGCAATATTAGAGATTATGCTGATATATCTCAACTGATATGTCTTTCAAATCTTGAGAATTTGAACGCCTTATTTATTAGTGAAAGCCTTCAGCAGGAAGAAAGGTTATTAAAGCTGAATAGGATTGCCATCCAGCAGATGAAATTACTCACCGATGATAGGAGGGTGAAGAAGTTGGGGACTAAGAAATAAAGGGAAAATTCAAAAAATCAGAATCAACGTGCCAGGCACTTTTGAAGGAGACAAAGAATTTCAAGAGGTATAGATGGTCTTCATTTTGGTTGGGTTGCTGGTGGTTTTAATCAACCCCGCCTGCCGTTAGCGGCAAGCGGCGGGGTCTAGGAGAGAGGAGTGTAATCCTGTGTGGCTGGAACTGGCTTTGATCTCAATTATTTTTTTAGGGATAGTCATCCTAGGTAATAATCGTCTGGCAACGACGATCCAACTCTTCGCTTTGCAATCGTTTATTTTGAGCACCACTCCTTGGTTGATCCATCCGGGCCTTCACGCTGTGATTATGGCCGGTGTAACAATCCTTTTGAAAGTTATTTTAATGCCGACCCTGCTTTTCTGGGCCATACGACATGTGTCCATACGCCGGGAGGTCCGGCCTCTTATTGGGTACGGCACCACACTCCTATTGGGCGGTTTTCTGATAGGGATGGCTTTTTTAATTTCCTCAAAATTGGATTTGCCCGTCAGGGAGACATCGAATTTATTGGTTCCGTCGGCTTTTTCCATCATGATGATTGGCTTCCTGCTTTTAGTAAGCCGGTTTAAAGCGATCACTCAAGTGATTGGTTATCTCGTCATGGAAAACGGCATTTTTCTTTTTGCTCTTCTTTTATTGGAGAAGACCCCGCTTTTAGTCGAGATGGGGATATTGCTGGATATTTTTGTGGGTGTTCTGGTCATGGGGATTGTGGTTAATCATATCAATCAGGAATTCGGCAGTGCGAATACGATCAATTTGATAAACTTAAGGGAATAGATGGAATTATTTTTATTACTGGGTTTGCCGCCTTTAATGGCCATGATTTCTTTCGTTGCGCGAGAAAATCGGACAAGAAAGATGGTTCTCTTGTTAACGGCTTTTATCCATTTGATAACAGTGGCGAGTTTTTGGTGTAGACCACACAACGTGCAATTCAGTCCTTTTTTAGGATTTGATGCCTTAAGCCAATTGATTCTCACTTTTATCAGTATTTTATTTTTTGTCGTTTCGATTTATCTTATGGGCACCTTGAAAGAAAAAGGTCGGCCTAACAAGCTTTTTATAGCATGTCTATTATGCCTTCTTGCGGCCATGACCCTTGTTACCATGAGCCGGCATATGGGGTTATTATGGATTGCCATCGAGGCAACAACGTTATTGAGCGCCCCGTTAATTAATTATCACCGGACTCCCCAGAGTATTGAGGCCACCTGGAAATATTTATTGATTTCTTCTTTGGGAATCGCGCTTAGTCTTTTAGGCACTCTTTTTTTGGCGATATCAGCGACGACAACAGTTAAAACCGTATTCTTGCCGGATATTTTAAGCCATGCCGCTTTCCTGTCGCCCGCATGGCTTAAACTCAGTATTATTTTCCTTTTGGTGGGCTATGGTACAAAAATGGGGCTGGCTCCGATGCATACATGGAAACCCGATACTTACGGTGAAGCTCCATCCCCGATTGGCGCGCTGATGTCCGGGGCTATCACAGGGTGCGCTTTTTTAGCTGTGTTCAGGGTCGCCCAAATTTCTTTTCACGCGCATTTGCAGGAGTTCATGTCGCCGATTTTGATACTTTTTGGAATTTTATCTTTAGCCATAGCCGCGATTTTTATCATGGGGCAGAAAGATTTTAATCGGATGTTGGGGTATTCGAGTATTGAGCATATGGGAATTTTGGTCTTAGGGGTAGGCTTAGGAGGGGGAGCTATTTGGGCAAGCCTTTTTCATATGATCAATAATGCTTTTGCTAAGGGGTTGATTTTTTTAGCGGCGGGGAATCTTTATCAAACGTTTCAAACTAAAAAAGTGGAAAATATCCAGGGGGTCATTCACCGGTTGCCCGTGACCGGAGTATTCTTGATTTTTGGACTTTTCGTGCTCACCGGGTTTCCGCCCTTTGGAATTTTTTACAGCGAACTGTTGATTTTAAAACAGGCGATCACCGCCCAACGATATGTGGTTGTGTTTTTTTATTTGTTGTTTTTATCCATAATTTTTTTCGGTCTTTCCAAGATCATTTTAGAGATGGCTTTAGGAAAACCACCGGAGCATGTCCATAAAGAAATTAAAAAAGAAAGTTTTTTTATGATCATGCCTCTGCTCATTTTGACAGCAGTTTTGTTCTTTACGGGGATTTTTGTGCCGGAGGGTCTTTATCAGGCCATTGATGAGGCAAGCATGCTCTTGGGAGGTAGATAACGTGGAACAAGAAGAACTTTATGTTCGCAATGGAGCAAGCTTTGAACTGAAACTTGTTCCAGTATTGAAAGAAGATTCATTCCGTCGCAAAATTCTGGAGGAATGTTCACGGGACGCCAGGCTGGTCAATTTGTTTGCCTGCCCCGCCGGTTCATTAGGCGGGGGCTCTCCGGACGACGACGGGAATATCCGGATTTTTGCGATGTTGGGGAAGGATCAGGAAGGGAAAATAGCGATTTTTTCCATGAACATCCCTCGCGATAAATCATCGTTCCAATCCCTGACGTCCGAACTTGCGCAAGCCCACATGTTTGAACGGGAGATCTTGGAGCAATTCGGCATTACACCCGTCGGGCATCCCTGGTTAAAACCGGTGCGTCGTCATTCTCCGGAAGGTTATCCTTTTTATCGTGTGGATGGAGAGGAAGCGCATGAAGTCGGCGTCGGCCCTGTTCATGCGGGCATCATTGAACCGGGACATTTTCGTTTCCAATGCCATGGAGAGGAAATTTTAAATTTGGAAATCCAACTGGGTTATCAGCACCGAGGTATTGAGAAAATGATGGAAGAGGTTTCCTTAGAGAGAGCCGTTCTTCTGGCGGAATCGATTGCCGGAGATACTGTGATAGGGCACGCGATGGCGTATTGCAATATTATTGAATCATTAAGTGACGCGCAAGTGCCGCCCAGGGCAGAAGCTATTAGAGCCATTGCTCTTGAGCTGGAGAGACTTTCTAATCATGTAGGGGATTTAGGTTCATTAAGTACAGATATAGGGTTTTTACCGGCGGCGGCTTATTTTGGCAGGCTTCGGGGCGAATTTTCAAATTTATTGATGGAAGCAAGCGGCAACCGTTACGGAAGAAGCTTATGCCGGCCCGGCGGTATTTTGTTTGATCTGGACCTGGAAATGATCGACAATTTTCGAAAGCGTTTATTGATTGCCCAGAAAGATTTAAAAGAAATATCCGAGTTTTTTTTCGGCAAGTCGTCCGTCCTTTCACGTCTTGAAGAGACAGGGGTCGTTTCAACTCAGGCGGCCAAAGAATTGGGGCTGGTCGGCCCGACGGCGCGCGCTTGCGGCTGCGGCCTTGATGTCCGCACGGACTATGCTTTTGGAATGTATCGGTTTCAGCATATTCCGATTTCTAAAGTTTCTTCTGGGGATGTTTACGCACGGGCATTGATTCGCTGGCTTGAGTCTCAAAGATCAATAGAATTTATTTTAGATGTATTGAATCAAATGCCGCAAGGTGATTTACACATAACAACGTCGGCATTGAAGCCGAATCATATGGCTTTGGCGATGGTTGAAGGTTGGCGGGGAGAAATTGTTCATGCGGCGATAACGGATTCGAATTCTCGAATTGTACGCTACAAAATTAAAGATCCTTCTTTTAATAATTGGATGGCCCTTTCCATGGCTGTGCGTGGCGCTCAGATTTCTGATTTTCCGCTGTGCAATAAAAGTTTTAATCTGTCTTATGCCGGCCATGATTTATAGGAGAAAATTTATTCTATGTGGGGAGTAATTATTAATCGTTTTAAACAGGGATTCAGGACATTGTCCTATCCTAAAGAAATTCCCTCTTTCCCGAAACGTTTTCGCGGTAGACCAATGATCGACGCATCAAAAGCCGTTGATATGGGGAAATGTTTGTTCAATGAAGATATCAAGGCCATTTCTCCCGAGGGGATTTTAGCCTATTCCCAGGATCATCGCATGGCTGTTTCCAAAAGAGAGGATTTAATTTTTACCGACGAAGTCAAGCTCGCCGCTGCCCTCGATGAAAAAACAAGAAGAATTTTTGGAAGATCACTTAAGTTACGAGAGGTTTGTGCCGGCAGCTGCGGCGGCTGTGATGCCGAAATCCAGGCGATGGGGAACGTGGTATTTGATTTATCCCGCTTTGGGATTCAATTTGTCGCTTCTCCCCGTCACGCGGATGGCTTGATGATTACGGGCCCGGTTACGAAGAATATGGAATTAGCTTTAAAGAAAACCTATGAGGCGGTTCCTCATCCGAAAATTGTCATCGCCGTCGGGGCTTGTGCCATCAGCGGCGGTCCCTTTCAAGGAGGAAAGGAAGTTCATAACGGCGTCGATGGGTTGATCCCGGTTGATTTGTATATTCCCGGATGCCCGCCGCATCCGTTAACGATTCTTGACGGATTGCTTCGGTTATTGGGCAGGTTGGAAGAAGGGAAAAGATAGTATGTTCAATAATGGCCGATACTCGCAAAAATCCTTCTCTTCCATAAAGGTTGTTGATATAATCAAATTCTAAAAATTTTTCGACCCCGCAAGGAATTAAAATAATACAAAGGAGAGAAAATGTTCCGACGATTCAGCGGCTTCCCGGCAGTATTTCTTATCTTATTAGTCTGTTTATCTACGCGAGCGATGGCGGCGGCGGTTCCTGACGGGCAAATCATTGTTCGCATCGAGGATCAAGCTACTTCCCGGTGTATTAATTCATCCACCGATACAATAACCATGAACTTGCGAAGAATGATCGTGGATAAAGATGTCGGTGTGTTTACGGAAGCCAAAGAAGCAGGTCTATTAGTGAATACTTCGATTTCGGGAGAGGATGAAAAAGCGACGCCCAAAAAAGTTTCTTTTCCCCGGATCTATTCCGTGACGGTGGCGCCTTACGCCGCCGGATACGTTTCGTTGCCGATCGAAGAAAAATTGTTCAGCCGGTTTCCTTTGACGAATGAAGGGAATTTGTACGATACGGTGGAGGTGGAATTTACCATTATTGCGAAGAAGGACAAGAATCCATTCGGTGTTGCCCTCTCCGTCCTGGCCGACATTTCCAAAAATCTTCCCGCCCCGATGAATCCTTTTTCCGAGGGATTTAAGTATTTTTCGGACTATGCCAATAAGGTAGTGGAAGGATCGCTGAGCAAGGAAAATAATGTTGCGCAGTCATCCAAAGAGGGAAAGATTACACTTGCCTTTTCTGCGACGGCGACCTGCGGGGCAGACCAGGAAAAAACAGGCACGTTGGCCGTTGTGCGCGGGACCAAAGGAAAGGAAAGCGATGGCTTCGTGGACATAAAAAAAGATTATTGCTGGCGCGCCGAATTCAAACCAGTTTTTACATCGAAATTCGTCAATCCCGAAAAGGGGACCGAGTGCCATGCTCTCTTAGATGAGAAGTTTCAGCGAGTCAATAATCCATACATTGCCTTTTACCTTAACGCCGATCCTAAGAACTTGACCGCCTCACAGAACACCAATGCCATGACGGTTACTTTTCCGTCGGGTTCGATCCGGGCCATGAATGTTTCATCCCCTGCGGTTGAAAAAATCCTCACCGCAGCTTACATCCCGTCGGAACATCAGGGCTTTTCGGGGAATGCGCTTGTGAGTGCCGTGCAAAATCTTTCCCACAAGGTCAGTGACTTTCTTTATAATCCGACACATTTTTCAAATTTAGCGTTGGACAGAGTCCCCAGAGAGAACAATCCTCAGGACATCCTTTTGACTCCGACCGTCGCTGAGTCCCAGGCTTTGGATTTGGCTGAATCACTGAGGAGATGTAACACGCATGGTGTATCACCGGAAGACTGTTTTGGAAAATGAATCCCCCACATTAACCAAGGAGGTGTCTATGGAATGGAAATGGAAGATCATGATTGTTAGCTTATGTTTGGTGGGTGCCGTAACCCTGAGGGCGCAGGCGCAACCGGCAGCGCCGGGCGGTGATTCTCAAAATCGGGGTGCGGGCGATCAACTACGGCAGGAAATTCAGGCATTGCGTCAGCAGGCGGAACAATTACGCCCACAAATTGAACAGGCTCAAGCGAAAGTGAAAGAATTAAGAGAACAAATGCGTTCGATCCATGAAAAAATAAAGGCCGATCGTGAAAAGCTGGAGAACTTACGCGAAGAACGCAAGGAACATCGCGAGGAAATGCGAGAGCAACGCCGATCGCAAAAGCAGCAGCAAGCGCCAACCGGATCGAAATAGACTTCCAACTCAAAACCTCCGCTCGTTGAATTCTCGACCGGGCGGAGATGATATGTTAAGGTGTCAAGCTTTCCGTGAGGGAGTAAACTACTCCCATAACCGTAACCCGGAGGGAAGCTATGACACCTTATTTTTTTTACAATGCCGAGCAGTACGACGTTTACATTGGTAACGACG
>OBEQ010851811.1_pt1 | contig 130599 bp, 88 predicted proteins | sample 1670901 | NCBI WGS metagenome assembly OBEQ01 (sample SAMEA104232315, study PRJEB22302) | groundwater metagenome | biome: forest; feature: aquifer; material: groundwater | place: USA | collected 2011-08-07 | depth 5.4 m
CTCCCCAGAATTCTCCTTTTTTCCATCCAGAAGGAAAATCAGATTTATGAGCTTGATACCAGGAAATAAAATCTGATACGGTCTCAAAAACAGGAGCAGATTGAATCACATCTGAGCTTTGTGCATAATCAAAAGCCCGTGCATTAAAATTAAAATTCAGGAAGTTTTCTCCTGAAATTTTTCCTGCATGCAAAAGCACTAGAGCGAGATAGCCCGCACTCAAGAATTCTCCTGTTTCGACTCCAGAAGGAAGCTCCGATTTATGAGCTTGATACCAGGAAAGAAACGCATGCGCAGAAGTAAAGGTTGGAACTTGGTCAAAAAAACTTTGGTGCTGCTTATAATATTTTTCAGCATTGTCCTTATAACTTCGCACCTCCGCCCGGGGTTGGCGGCTAGAGGTTAGATCCGTTCTAGATTTATTCTGCTCAATCCTTTTTTGGAATTCCCTATGAGTGTTGATCTGTCGGAGTAATCCCTTAAACATATCCCAGGCGTGAGGTAGCCAGATAACAGAGGTGCTATCGGGATAATCTATCCAAACAAATGGTACAGCTTTTAACGAATAGCCAAGCGCCTTCGCGCGCCAAAGCCATTCGCTATCACCAGAAAAGTTGTAGACAAAAAATTCTCTCTCGCCTCTTGCAACATTCCCATTCTTATCGATCGGGGTGTAAAAAGAAGGCGTCAGCTTGCCATCCGGTAACTTCACAAGTGTGAGGGGAAGGATATCATTCAAAAGTTTTCGACTTAAAAGTTTGAAGGAACGCTGACTATCGTTAATCTTGAAAAGTGACGGGTGAATAAGATGAACTAAGGATAAATATACGATACTCCGAAGCCATAAAAACCAAGGTCGGTTATAAACTTCGGATCCTTTTTCAAAGATGGAGCTATAAACTAAATCGGCTTTGCCGGTTACAGCAGGACCCAGCAAAACCCCTTCCAGACCTAAATGAGAAGAAAGATCTGCATCCGTATAAACCACCTGGTCCGCATGATGCTCGTCAGTTGCAACTCGCATGCCATAAGCAAGCGCGCCATGTTTGACACCGCCAATTTTTACTTTTGTTTGTTGCGGGAGCTCTAAAACTTCAATTTTTCGCGATTCCAAATATTGTTTGTAATCCCGATCAAGGATTCGTTTTGCCACCTCAACGGAAGACGGTCTCTGTCCGCCCTTTGAATCATCTCCGTCTTGAACAGCAATCATCGTCCATGTTACCAAAGGATTAATACTGTATAGATTTTCGAGTTGTTTGATTTTTCCTCTCAAAAGATCTTGACCTTGGGGGTCTTCCGAAGGAGAGAGCATTGTTTTCTGAGCACCATAAAGGGCAAAAACTGTTGTGACCGTTGTTTTTTCTTTTATCTCGTAGACGGCCAGATACGAACGAACCATATGTTCCGCTTCGCGCGGTAACTTTTTATCACGATCGGTAAGCAAGGCTTGAAGGAATTGATATATTTCTTCACGATCGCTTCTCTGAAGCGCTTGGGACAAAGCTTTCGAAATGAAATCGAGATATTGATTGACTGATATTTGTTCTGAGTCACTCGCCTTTCGTCGGTAGATCTCACCTGAAAGAAGCGCTTTCAAGTACGCTTTAACCGTTTCGCGATCCGAATGCTTATAAAGATTAAGGAACTTACTTTCATCTGGTTGTTTTAATATTTGTTTCAAGTGTTCACGAGCTAACTCGTTATCCCGCACCTCGGCACGCAGGCCATCCTTTGCCTGCGGCACGAGAGTGCTCAACCCAACCGGGGTTGGGCGCACCTCCGCGCGGGAAGCAACTGCCTCAAAGGCAAGGAGCGCTTGTTCAACGCTCGTGATACTTTTCCCAACGCTTACTGCTCCAATTTTTTGGTCCCGAGTTTCCAAAAGTTCCGCTAAATCAAGAAGCAAGCCTTCCTCTTGATGCAGTACCTCCTCGGCGGCTTGCTTTAATTCTTCATGTGTCACTTCTTTTTCTTCTCCAAAAGGACTGGCCGTTAGATATTGATTCAGAAATTTATCAATAACAGTGGTTCTCCGGCGGGGACCTGGAAAAATATCAAAATCATGGATGGTTTGAACAAAATGTTCCAGACGGTCCAAAAGTCTTTCCCGTCTGCTTTCAATGACATTAGGAATCAGTGTTTCAACTTGTTCTAATCCTTCTTCGATCATCTGGGCCACTAACATTTCGTCCGTATCACCGCTTTGAACTCCCGGAAAATAACGATAAAGTTCCTGAAGCAAATGTTCATGCTTCATTCGCAACCGTCTCATTTCTGAATCTAAACGCCAATAAGGGAGGCTGTATGGCCTTTCTTTAATAAGGTAATAAATAAATATTGGCCCGGCGAAAACAAGAAAGACTAAAGATAAAGATGTTAGATCATCGATATGAAATAAATAATGAATGGCGAACACCGCGGAAATGCCAATCACCAATGCGGCAAGCAGGATAACTATTCTCTTTGTAGAACCAGGGCCTACATAGCCCTGCCTTGCTTCTTCAAACTGAGCCGACTTTTCACTAATCACTGCCCTCATCCGTTTAAAATCCTCACGAAGCTGAGCAACTGGAATCTTACCCGTTGTCCGCACCTCCGCCCTCTTCGCTTCGCTCGAGGACTGAGGAGCACTTTGATTAATCCTCGTTTCTAATCTATTTTCATTGTGGCGCACCTCTGCCCGACCACCTTTGTCGGTGGAGCGAGGCGGCTCGTCATTGGCGGTCGCGGGGGGGGATGGTTCTGAGGTTTGTTTCTTTGTATACCTGCCGCCGGTGTTTTGAATGACCTGCTCAATGCGCCAGTGCCTTTCTGCTTGCTTGTTTGATATGAGAAAGTACTTCCAGACCTGAAAAGCAAAGGAAAATAAGTACGAGCCAACAAAAAATGCGATTGAATAGGAGAAGTTGTCCGACCATGTAGAAGGCTCAAAACCAAGCGACTTGAAGAAAAAGAAAGGTTGAGGTGCTTCAGGGCCCCTGGTCAGAAGTCTGATGACAACACCGAGGATTAATAGTACAAGCGGCATGGGAGAAAATAGAGCAAGAACATGCAGCCATTCTCCTGGTCTACGAAACAGTTTCGTTTTCGCTGCCGCCCTGCTTATCAAATAAAGAAGTCCTTTGCTCAAGAATAATCCGCCCGCTGTGATAATATAATAAATCCATGGCGTGCTTTTAAAATCGTGGGCAACCCGATCCGCTAGCATTTGGTTTAGATCCGTCTTGGCTTCCGGCGCCTCAGCTTCAGCGGGCTCGGATGGGTGCTGCTCAACATTTTCAGTGACTTTGTGATCTGTAATCACTGTGCCGTCTTTTACGTTGTCATCAGTCCAATCTTTCCTTTCGGCACGAGCAGTTTTCATTTTTGTACGAAGATTCTGCCGGACGTCATGAAAAAACGTAACGACATCTACAAAATTCTCCACCGCCTCTGAGCGTTCCATTGACTTCCGATAAAGTTGTTGCAATATAACTGATTCCGGCAATTGAATCAGCGAGTCGGTTATTAGCCTCTCGTATTCAACTAAAAAAACCAGCGGCAACGTGTCATCCGCTTGTAAGTGTGGAAAATTATTGATAACGTAATTTTTTACATGGGTGAACCGGTTACGGTTCATTGTTGTATCAGCAAAAATTAAAAAGATTTCCTCAGGATCGATAGCAATCCCAATTTTCTGAAAGTTTTCAATGGCGATGAGCATATCGTGCATCACCGATTGAATATCGCTATGCGGATACCCATGGTTTATGTCCATTCCGCGAAACATATTCAGGTTGTTTCGCGACATGAGTTCATGATAGGCCTCCGAAGTATTCCTCAAAAAGGTTTCACTTACCGTGCCGTTCGGAAATAAAGATGGGTGAGTGTTCGGAATTTCTTCTGTCACAAATGATCGAATTCTCTCCGCATCAGGTTGCCATTCTTTCGCACCGCTATTTCCGAATAGCCAGAAAACAAACCCAAAAAAAACAAAGAAAACTGACATTGAAATATATAGCCATTTAAAACTAAGACCCGTATCGTTACGCATTGATGAATCGCGCATATGAAAGGAAAGCAGAAACATAAGCGGTATTAACTGGGGGCCGAGCATAAAAAATAATGCGGTTTGATATTTTACGACAAATCTTTTCACGGACCGAAGCTGTTTCAAAATCCAAGTTTCCGGCACTCGTTCTTCGGCTGGGACGGCACGTTCAAAATCGAAGGAAAGAGGTGCGGCCACCGGTACTTTCTCCTCAGGCGTTTCTTCGATTTCAAGAACTTCCTCCTCGGCTGCTTCGTTAGGAGAAGGTGTGTTTTGAATCTGTGCTCCAGATTGTGTCCGCCAACGATTCCAAACCCGGAACCAAACACGCTTCGTGAATGGAATCTTTACGGTAGAAACATCTTCTGCTATGAGATCGAGAAAACGAAAACCTGCAACTAAACGATCAAATGAATCATAAAGCTCTTCAATCAAACTTGCTTCTAAATCTGACTTGGGAGTAATTGCCTTACTTTTTTCGTCTCCGCCGATTAAAATAGCGTCCTTTCGTTCCTTTGCTAAAGTTCGGCTCCTCGTAAAAAACGTGATGATAGGTTTGGCCCATACACTTCTATACCCTTCTTTAGTAGGAGCAATTTTTCGGTTGGCTCCTTGAGCTTTAGCCAGAATGGGTCCCAAGTTTCCATCCGGTGCCCCGATGACCACTCTGGTACCCCGATCTGCCAACAATTTCTGTAACGCATGCTTCGTTGGTTCCCCTTTAAAGTGAACTCCAAACATTCCGTAAGAAAGCGAAAACTCCTTTTTAGCGAAGATCTCCCATAAATAAGCATTCACCGGATCGATCAGAAGAATTTGCCAAGGCCCTGTACGTGAAAAAACCTGCCTTCTTTCCACGTTTGAATTGAAGAGTGAGATAATATTGGTAGTGACACGAGAAATAATATTGGAAATCCAGTAACCAAACCCGTAGAAGGTTGCGTCAAAAAGTCTGAGTACGCGTGATAATGCTGCGAATATTGCAACTGGAAGCCCGAGTAGAAGCAGCAACTTATAAACTCCAAAACCAAAAAGGGGTTTCGCAAAGAAAACACTGACCACTACATAAATCACAATCAGAATCGCAGCCCAACCCTGATGTTTAATATCCGTCGAAGCGCTGCGTGCGACTGCTGCCAATCGCTTATTGTAAATAATCGAATCTGTTTGTTTTACTCTCTCTTGATTGGCCTCTTTCAGCCGTTTCACCAACTCTTTTGAACGACTCAAATCTGGAGAATCAGTAAAATCTGTTTTCCTCCCGAGTGAAATGCCATGGTTTACCATGTAATCTGCTGTGTAGAGAAAGAGCTCATTTAAGGTTTGACGAATGGCCACCGCTGATTTGGAAGCAGGTTCGGCGCGGCTTTGCTTCGCACCGGTGGTAATAATCCGCTTTGAAAATGGGGCTTTAGGGTCAAACTCTTGAAAAAGCGCTGCCATCTCCGTATCAAAATCACGGGTTAGAATGAAGGTCTCGCGTAACTTTCCAAGCGCTTTCAGTTCTTCCGCTTTCACAAGCGACTGATAAGTTTGAAAGGTTTCGCCCGATTCACTCACAAAGAGGATAACGGTATTAGCCCCGACAATTTTTTTGCTCTTGTCTCCAATCTGTTCCAAGAAATCATTCGCTTCCATGCTTTTGATATCCAAAAATGGATGCGTACGGCCCACGCTTTTCGCATAAACAGAACCGAGCCAAAGGCTTTTTTCAGTGCCTACAATTAAAACGTCCGGCCCTATGATTTCCCCCTCAACTTCTTTGACCATGCGATATTTTTCAGCCGCAGGCACCTCCGGATCGTGCAACCGAGCCTGCATTCCTAATTTCATGGCCTTCTTTTCAAATAATTGCGCCCGGTAATCAGGAGCTGTTCTTAAGTGCTCTGCGTAATTTTCAGCAGACTCGATGTTATATTTCTCAAGTTCCGTTTTCGGGTTTTGCCACCCTTGGTGGACCCGAGTTTTATCAGCAGGAATTTGATCCTGATCCTGTGTAATAGGATCCTCATCGGTACGCTTGATTTTCTGAGAAAAGTCTTCCGGGTATGTAATGCGTGGGTTGGGCTTGCCGTCGATCATGGCATCCACCCACCGTTCTTCTATCTCGTAGGGAGTCAATAGACGCTTCAGTTTAAATGAATAGACTTCAATGCCACTTAAACTAATTCGCGCCACTTCTCCACTTTGCCGCATCCGGAAGATCCTTAAATATTCTTGGGGGACACTCGCCTTGGCGGCATTGCCGGATGACGCGTAATGGTAGTCTCCTGTTTTCTTGTTCTTAACGATCATCATCGGCTGATTGCGGGATGCGACCACCCAACTTTGCCCTCGATCTGAAGTAGAATTGACTGCCAGACCAAACGAGTTTTCTTTGCCAGAAGCATTCGTAATTAAAAGCTGAACCGCACGAAAGGTATCCTGACTCAAAAAGGCATCCACCGAAGCCTGAACAAATGGCTCAATTTTCCATAAGGGTAATTCGATAAAATTAATACGCTTGCTCTTGATTCGTGCAACCAAATCCTGAATGAAAGCTTCCCGTGCCCTGTCATCCGCTTGGGCTAACGAAGTGGCCCCCTCCGGGAACAATTTGTCTTTGTGCTCTAAAAACACATCTTCAAAGAAACGGGCCCAATTGGTTAACTTTGCTTTCAACTTTGCCCGATCTGTCACATTCATCTTGAGAACGCTTTCAAAAGAATCTGGAATTTCCATCGCATGGTACGTATAGCGGATCGAGGCATACCACAAGCCTTGAGTAATCAAGAAATCCATAAACCCAGCGATTTTTGGGGAGTCGCCGGTCCGTTTATCGGGTTGATCCAAAACAACTTCAAGCCACCGTTTGAGTTGAGCAAGCGGTCTCGCTACGCCAAATATTTTGTAATTCGACATATCCCCATTATGAACAATCTGATGACTCCAAAGTTTTCTAGCCAGAACGAGCCCGTTTCTGAAAAGCCACACCAATGCTTGCCTTGGCCCAAGCCATCCATGAGGATGCGCTTCGGATTCGGTGCTGGGCCCCTCGGTCGGAAGCCGTGAGTGCCCCACAAAAGCGAATACTTTTTTCAAGGGTCTGAAACCTTGAATGTATTTGATGAGTAAGGCTGTCTTCCACTTTCTCCGGAAACGATCGTATAAATTTCCTCGTTTTGTATTCAGCCTTTTCTTCATCATAGGACCGATTCGGTCTTCCTCTTCATGTACTTCAAATTTGTCTCTGGCCGGATTATCCCAAATGCCTTCCTCGGGCAATCTGCGAAACAGCCACTTTGGCCAGATGAACGGCGCGGTTCCGCCAAAAGCAAGTCCGCCTCGCATTAATGTTTGGAAAGACATGCTGGCAATTGTGTTTTCAAAGCGTCGCGGGAAAAGTTGCTTGCCATCCTTCGCCACTCGCTGGGCTACAACCCCAAGAACACCGCAATAGAGTACGGAATAATTCGGCCCTGCCTCTTCACCGTTTGTGCGCGAACCAGAAAACCACGTTTCCAAAATTCCTTGAATTCCTATTAAAAAGACATATACATTACCAACCAGCTCAAATGGTGATAAGCCAATGAATCCAATCCAATTGAGAATTAAGCTAACAGCTGTTATTAAAAATATCCCACCGTAAAAAGCTCCTATCATCGCAACACGTTTTAGTTGATGAGACAGCTCAGACTTCCGATCCTCTGTAAATTTGGCGTTGGTATTTTCTCGTGCCTCAGCGCGGGTGGATTTCTTGACCTCAATGATTTTTATCTCGCTTGACGAAAAAGGAAGAGTTCCATTAATGGCTTGATTCAGAAAGAACCGTGTGAGCCTCATATCAAGTAAATATTCAACATCCAAGCTTTTAAATCGCTGGACCAGATTAAGCATAGAGGTTTCAAATCGCGGATAATTGTTGAGCGTCTCTTGAAGCTCTTTTGGTAAGAGCGGGGAAATCAGTGAGATTGGAATCTGGATGACGATGGGTTTGATCGCTTGACGTTGAGCCCTATATTTTTCCAATAAGGCCCTTACTTTTTCTATTTCTTCCGATGTCGCAAGGTCTCGTTCAATTTCTCCCTTGTCGTAAAACTCCAAAAAAGTCTCCAAGTACTGAACGAAAAACATGACCCTCTCAGACCCCTGCGAGGCGTAGCTTGAAGCGGCCTCCAATGTGTGCGTTACATAAAAGCCGCCCTCATTTGGAAATTCGGCGTAAACATGCCTCCTATAATCACCTTTCGTTTGACGTCCTATTCGATAAGCGAGATCTCTAAAAAACTGATATTCAGCTTCATCATACGGGGTCGACTGTTTTCCCGAGGTTAACCCATACTGCTGGATCGATGGAAGCAAATTCGCATCAGTTCCTGTATAAACATAACCCTTTTGAATCTGATCCTCCCAGAATTGCTTAATGATACGTTTGATCTCTTCTTCGCTTCGCGTCTCGGCGCGGTCATTTTTGCGAGGTGTTGTCCCTGCAACAGGAGTAACATCTGTTTTTTTATCGGCCTTTCTCTTTTTGCTGAAAATAGATTTGACCAAAAACCACAGATCATCAGCTTTAACAATAATCAAAACGCCTAACGACACGGCTAAAACCAAAACTGAATCCACGATTTTGAAAAGGCTAAACTTTTTCTTCTTTTCAATTGGTTGTTCTTGGCCCTTGTTTTTCTTCCGCACTTCCGCGCGGCCTTCGAGCGTTAAATTGATGGTTTCATTTTCCGGTAAGCCGTCAACCGCGCTCACATATCCTGCATCGTATGTTGTCGCGGTCTTGGCAACCGGATAAAGGCCGTGAAAATCAAGCAAGACAATCAACATGTTAGGCGGCAGTCCGATAGAAGAAGCATCGGCTTTTATCTTCCTAAGAGAATCAAAGTAATGCTGGGGATGGACGAAAAAGTGAAAAGCTCGCTCCTCTTTGCGTTTGCCAGAGTCATAAAGTTCAAAGAAAAATGGTTCCTTCCATGTCCCATCCGAAGAAAGCCAGTAAACAAGGCGGGCCACCACTTTCTTGGGTTTAGACAATTTAATTCCAAGTTTTTCAAATTCCGGAATCAAATTGCTTACATCCAGTTGCACCACTTTATAACTGCCCTTTGCGGAAGGCATTTTCCATGTCAATAGATCTAATTTCAGAAGATCCGGAAGAGATATTTTTTGGGATGATCGATAAATATCCCGCTTTAGCACCTTCAAATCTTTTAGCTCAGTACTCCGCACCTCAGCCCTGCCCGTTTCGCTCGAAGGCGGTACTAATGTTCCTGCCTTGCGATCTGCTAAAGCGATCTGATAGAGTTCATACAGTAAGGTAGGATTTTTTTCTAATAAGGTTACAACCTGCGTAATCCCCGGTTTTCCGGCCACCACTTTTGTTTCATCGGGATTAAGTTCCGTATGCTCTGACACGATAAGCGCCATTAGTTTGTAAACGGCACTATATTCATTGCGTAGGATTTCATTCAACATCCCTTCCGGATGTTGTCTTGCGAAAAAATTCAATTTCCATAATGTTTCTGCTGAATCCGCTCCGGGATCTATCGTAACCAAAGCAAATAGATGATCGCTGATCGTTTTTCCGACGTAAACCGTTTCATCGCGAATCACCTTCGTCCGCTCTTTTGTGGGAGGGCGCGGCAATAGTTGGACCTGAGGCGTTTCCTTGGGAAGTTCCGGCTCTTTCGGTTCTTCAAGCACTTGCGGTGCGGACTCCTGGATTTCTTCTTTTTGCTCTTGTTTTTGTGGTGTAGTGGCTTTAGCCTGTTCGCGTACTTTTATCTCATCCAAACGGCGGGCTAATTCTTCCCCGACCTTTTGTGCTTCATCAGAACCTCCCAGCTTTCCAAGCTCAGTCATTAATGAACGAATCTGCGCCACAATTTCATCCCTGCCCTGAGCTGATTCTTCCTTAGGCAAGAGAAACAGCCATTGATCCGCTTCGTCCTTAAGTTTTGCTGCCTCAGGATGAACTTGTTTTTCAACCGGCTTTTCTATTAAAACAGGCTTCACTGGTTCGCTTACCGTTTTTACCGTTTTCTCCTGCACAACTTCTTCTTGAACAGGAATTCCCAATTTGATTTTTTCTGTCCTTTCCTTTAATTGAGCTAGGTTAAAATTCGGATGCCTCTTCTTCCAGTTACTCCAAGCAGGGCCTTTAATTTCAAAATGATTTCTAATCATATCTTCCGTCATTATCCTTAATTCACCCAAAGGCAATTCCATTAGATAACTTCGGACTTGTTCCATGCGATCAGGGCCTTTGACTTGATCGATTAGGTCAAATAATGCTTTAATCTCTGGATCATCTTTATAAATGTAAGCCCATCTCTGGAGGTCTTTCCCTGAAATTCTATCGGGATTTTGAGGGTTGTTGGTAAGCGTTTCGCCCAGCCACTCAAAAATACTTTTCGCATCTCGTTTGTCTTGGGGAAGCTTAGGAAGCGCAGCTTGAATGCGAGCAATTCTTTTAGCTGAATCATATTCATGCGCTTTTTCAATGCCCACTTTTACAGCGTTATCCCAACCTAAAATCTCGATCACTCTCCGGATTTCTGCTTCCGTAATTTTAAACCCTAGAATTCTCTCTGATTCATTCCGTATCGTTGCCACATCCCGATTTTTCTTCTCTTGCTCAAGCTGTTGAGCCACTTTAAGAATATTCCTGAGACGTTCCAAATCCTGCGTGTCCAATCGGTCAACGAATTGCATAGAATCATATTTTTTAATTCCGGCTGGGTTTTGTTCGCCTTGAGGTACTTCTTCTCCCCGGACCTCCGCGCGGGATTTCTCTAGAGCTTCTTTTTCCCACGGTTTACCCAATTGATCGAAAAGCCAACGATCTAAAGATTTTCTGAGCGCGTCCGAACTAACCCTGCTCAAATCATAACTAACAAGGGTTGCGGTAGCATTCTCATAATTTTTGAGCGAAAAGCCCAAAACGACAGGGCTCTGTTTGCCATCAATCGTTACGTGATAAACAACAGAGGGGAAGATTTCGCTTCCATGTTCAAAATCATTCATCGTAAAACGTTCGGCTAACTTTTCATCAAGCTCCAATACAACATCTTTCTTCTCCTGCTGAAACCGAAGTATTCCCGGTAAATTAATTATTTTCAAAAATTTCTTATTTTTAACGCTCACAAGCTTCAATTTTTCAACGGCTGTTTGGCCCCAACTCCACTTTTTGAAACCACCGCGGCGGAGGGAATGAATCAATTTTTCAACCTCACTCAATGGTGCTAATCCAAGAAAAGATTGATCGCCTCGTGTAAACCACAAGAGCGCAAACTGTTCCTCACCCGTAAAATTCTTCCGCAATTCTTCTTTCAACGCTTCAAACCTCACACCCCAATCCTTCCATGACGAAGCGTTAATTAATCTATAATCATCTTGAGATCTAAAAATGTATATGCCGCCAAAACGCATGTTTAATTTAAGGATCATCAGCTCAACCAAATGACGAAGAATATTCGGAACTGCCTTTTTAGAAAAAACTCCGATCTCCTCCCTTCTCTGGAAATTAGAGAGGGTGGATAAAACAAGATTCACAATTCCAATCTGCCTGCGCCTTCTTTCGATTGGGGCCTCGCCCACGGCTTCCTCCAAAAGAGCGTAAAGACCTACGAGGTAATGATTGAGATCGCTTACTCGACCGGCAAACTTACGTTTTATTTCTACTTTTAGAGCTTGCAGATCGGAAACAATTTTAGCGAGCCGATTTCTGACTTCTTGAATCTTGGGCTCAGACGTCCCATGCTGGATCAAAAACTCATGAAGATCCGATACGCGTTCAATAAGTTCGTCAAGGTTCAGATTGGAAAAAGGAAGGGGCTCGAGTAAAGCTCCTTTTTCATAGACATCTCGAAAGTAGCTCAAAACGGCCGGATCAAAGGATTCTGAAGTCAAAAACTGAGGCAGTTTGTCGGTGAGATAAGTTCCTATTCTGGCTAATTTGCGGTCGACAGCTTTAAGTTCGTCCAGAAAATCTTTCCGGGATTGAGCAGATCTTATATCAGTAGAAAGAATTGTTTTATCTTCCAGTAATCTTTGGTCTGCTAGCCGTGCTAAGAAGAAACCGAAAACAGGGTTGCGTTTGCGGAACCGGTTAAAACCCGTCCGATCCAATCTCAACAGTGTTGCCGTTGGCGAAGCGACCGTAACCGTTGCCACACGGGGTGAATGATTCAAAAATCCCATTTCTCCGAAGGCTTCACCTAGCCCCAGAGTCTTCGTGAACCGAACGGCGCCTTTCCCATCGACGATTTTAACTTCAACTTCCCCATCCTTAACCAAATACATCTCATGTCCTAAATCCCCTTGCTTTATGACAGTAGTTCCTTTTTTCAACTTGAGAACCTGAGGAACTCCCCGCACCTCGGCACGCCGACTCTCATTAGTCGGCGGCTTGAGAGTCCTCAGCTTCGCCAAAGCTGAGGGCACCTCAGCGCGCCAACTCTTATTCCTTTGATAGACCCTGCTGCCGCGGGTTTTCAGGAAAGCGTCAATTTCTTCCACGGTTGCAATGCCTATGTTCCACAATCGAAGCAATTCTTCTTCCTTAATTTCGCGCCCCGTCAAATCGGAAGCTTCATGAATTCCGAGAAGCTCAAAAGCTTCCCGTGCTCGGGTTGACAAAGTTGCAAAATCGGGAGAATGCAATGCATCTGGCTTTAGGTTTAAACCGTAAGCATCCAAAAATTCTTTGAGCCTCCGAATGCTTTTTTTGGAGATATTAGGCCACTCACTAATCCCGCTTTCTCGAAGTTTAAGCAGTGCTTCCAAAGTATTGACGTTATGTTTCTTCAGTTGTTCCGGGAGTCTCGGAGCTAAGAAATAAAAATCCGTTTTCTTGCTTAGCACCCTCTGATCTAATTTCCCGGGTTCTGTTTCCCATAACCCAAGATGGTAAAAACTATTTAGTTTTCTGAGAGCTTCATTTTTGATTTCACTAACACGCTGATGGCTAAGACCTCCCTCTTGACGCGCAACCGCCTTTAAGTCTATGGCTTCTCTTCCATGCAGGCCAAAATATTCTTCGATAGTTTTCTTCTCTTGGTTCGTCAAAATGGAAAATTGCAGATTCCAGACATGATTAATAAATGATTCATCCTGTGCCCACAAAAGCGATCTTTTGTGACGTGCTTCTGCGCGGGGAATATACTCGAGGCCTAAGACCTCCGACCTGCTTAGCAATCGTTCTGTGCCAGAAATTGGCGCTCCGTTTTTATCGAACTTAATTGCCTTTACATGAGCCAGCCTGGTGACGGAAGACCCGCCTGGATTTAATTCTTGAAGCTTAATATCAGTAATTCCATACGACTCCAAAATGGAACCCTCAGCTAAAATAAGTGCATCACCGGCTTTTAACTCTGTCGTTTTTGTAACAACCCAATATTCTTTCGATTTCGCCGCGCGTACTTCCGCGCGGGAAGAAGCTTGTGACACATGATTTCCTGAATTCTTCTTTAGAGCGGGAAGGCTTTCAATGAAAGCTGTTGTGTGGGGATCTTTTCTCAATCGCTGGATCGTTCCCTTAGGCAAAAGTTTGTGGCTTAGAAAAACTTTTCTGAGAACCTTTTCGATTTCTCCAGAGTTATGAGATTCCCGGAAGTAATTGACCATTTGCAATGCATGTTCATTCGGTAATTCGCGGACGAGTTTTGCGATCATTTTTGGATGCTTCATAAGATAGGTTGCGGGAATGCCGGAGAGAAGAGCGATAACTTCCTCTTGTTTTATTCCCAACGCTTCATCTGAATAAGCATAATTCGCCTTTGAGCGAAAGAAGAAATAAGCGGTCAGAAAAGCGGCTTCAGGATTCTTTAAACCCAAATGGTACTCATCAATCATGAAGTAGCTGAAGCTCGGCTCGATTGCCTTTAAATCCAACTCGCTCATATTAAGTTTCTCTGCTAGGAATGGAGCGATTCGATCATCAAAAATTTTCCCAATCCGTTTAAGCTCACTCGGGGTAATCAGTTGGGTCTTTAATAACTGGTCGTACGTAATTTTTCTGGGATGTACGGCGTTTGAAACGGCCTGAGGGTTTACTTCGCTGGCTTGTCTTAAAAGCTCTAGCCGCCTTTGCCATCCAACATCAACCGTATTTGCTTTTTCCTTCCTCGCTTGCTTCTTTTTTTCTCCCTCAATTGCTTTCAATACCTTTCCATCTTTCGTAATTCCCCTGCTTTTCAAACGGCCATAAACCGCTGGGCCTGCTTCACCAAGTTGACGCCCAAGTCGAGACGCGTTTCCTAATGCGCGGATATAACCAGACGATAAGGAATCATAAATCTCTTTTTCAACTTCTGCGCGAAGACCCGGGAAATATTTGATTAAATGAGTAAGAGAAAAACGGGATACACCTAATTTTTTGGCGAATGATTTAATCTCGCCATTTGTCTGGCTGAGGTCCTCTTTTAAAAATGCCCTAATTGCGCGATTGATTTCCTTATCTTTGAAAGCCCCGAAATACCCCAGCGAGGTCACAACAACATCAATCGGTTGATTAATTTGTTTTGCGAATTGGAATACATTTCCTCGAGTTTTTAAAATGCCGATTTTCATTGCCTCACGAATCGTTTTCCTAACTCGAGCGTTGGTTAAAATATGAGATTGCTTCAATTGGAATTCGACGGTGGGAATTGGTCTTTTTAAATCACGGGCTAGCTGTGAGACATTTCCATAAGCTGCAACGTATCGAGCAATCAACATATCGTAAATTGCCCTTTTCACTTCTCGATCTTTGAGAACACCGAAACGGAAGAGTTGAACTTTAACGGCGGGAAGCCGACGATTGAGATGAAGGGCGAGTTTATGAACATCCCAGTCAGCTTCTTTTAAAGCCTGCTTCCATGCTGCCCGTATTCTAAGTTTTACGTCCCGATCACGAGGAATGCCGAAGCGGGCAAGTTCTTGGCGAATGGACACTAAGGGCCGATTTAAATTTCGCGCAAGGAATGAAATATCACCAAGCGCTTGCTCATAAGCTTCTCTGAGTTGTCTTCCAGACTTTTCGATCACTTCTTTATCTTCAAAAAGTCCGAAACGTCTGAGTTGATTGGTGACCACAGAGCGCGGCCTTTTAAGATTTGTTGCCAGTTGATCGATGCTCCAATTTACTTCTGCTAACTTTTGTTTTAATATCGCACGAACTTTCTGTTCCACCTTAGGATCGTTTGTAATATTAAGCTCGCGAAGTCCTTTTTCTGTTTTGGAACGGCTTAAGCCTAATTCCCGGCCCGTTTGGCCAATATCTCCTAAAGCTTCAATGTATGCTTGCCTGAAACCTTGCCGCACCTCCGCGCGAGGTTTAGTACTAATGACAGAAGCGGCCCGTATCGTAGTTTTTGGTGGAAAAGCATCAAACCGAACTCTGATTTGTGTGTCATTAGAATCAACGGGCTCTTCCACGGTAATGCGCGGAAGTCCTCGTTTAATATCTCTTGGCAATTTTTGGAGATAAGTAAACAACAAAGGTCTTCCTACTCCAATATTACGGTCAAATTCTTCGTTCGCATGATTAAAATGATTGGCTAATCTCTGTAAACTATTTCCTTCTAGCCTCCTTTGTTCGTACCATTCCGTCATTCTCCGCCGCAAAAGAGCGGGAGGATCCACGCTTGCACCGGGGGTCCTTAATTTGAATTGAACATCAAAATTTCTCCATTCTGGATTTGGTAAAATATTTACAAATCTTAATTCTGCATCGAGTCTTCCATCGGAAAAATGAATAATATATTGAACACCCTTCTGAAGCGGAAAAACCTCGAATTGTTTTGAAATGACAAATTTAGTACCTTCTCCGTGGCGCACCTCCGCCCGCAAATCTGCTGATTTTGATCTCTGCTCGCGTTCCTCATACGAAAGAAAATGTCTCTTGTAAGAAGCATCCGCTGCTTTGCGGAGGACTTGATTGAATTCGGTCAGATCTGTGACGGCTCCATGCAGATAGTTGAGCCAGACAGAAGCATCTGTAATAACCTGCCCCATCATTTCTTGACCTAAATTTGAAAGCACCATCTTTGCAGATTCTTGGTAATGCTCCCCTCCAAAATGAAGTTTGGCACGTTCCTCGGGTGTAACAGGAGGAAAAACATAAACCAAGGTTTCAACGAACGCATAAGAAGGGTAGGGAGAATTTCTCAGAACGTTCAACTTACCTTCTAACTCAAAGATCGCATCGGCAACCTTTTTTTGGTTCCACTGGTGTTCCAAATTGGACAAAAGCTGCTTGTATTCTGAAGTATCTTTCAAAATAGCTCTCGCCAGGATCACAGAGTCATAACCAATCTTAGCAGAGGGTTTCCCCAAAAACGCTTCCGTATAGGCTGAAGTATCAGAGTGACTCATCTCTTCTTCTAACGTCTCTAATCTTGCCATTTCTTTAACTTCTTCGAGAGTCCCCTGCGCTGAAAAATTCATATAGATCCAGTCCATCAAGTACTCTATTGGGTTCTCGGTGAAATTGGGAAGCTGGTACCGACCTTGTTGATGTTCTTCCCACTGTTTTCTTTTCTGGATGATTACTTTTTTCCTCCAGGCTTCTCCGTCAGTTGAAAGGATAATATCTTCCGCGGCTGCAACACCTTCGCCAAAAGCATCTGGTTCGGTGGGTTCAACCATGTAGATTGGGACCGTGCGACCTGCTCGCGTTGTTTTCTCCATTGTTTGATGAATCTTTCCTACAGCTATCTTTCCTGGATCAAATGCGGAACTTTCAATGATAATTCTCTTAGGGATAAAGATTTCCTTTCTTATCTTTCTCCCAAACTTGATAAAAGTGGGTACATCTACATGTTCATTTGTTGGATGAATCAAAGGCTCTATTGTAAAGTCAGCTTTGAGGGGATGAATCACTCTTTGAACCCATTCATTCACCATCGCCCCTGTCAAATTCCCATGCAACACCGCGTCGTTGAGTGGAATAAGAGACTTAGCAAATTCTTGGGCCCAAGCGCTTACATTAAACCGAGGGCTGGATGAATCGAGAAGTTCTGGGTCGACCAGCGGTTTGACGGGAATATCGAACTGAGCTGCAAATCTTCCCGCCTTGTTTTTTCCTCCCAGAAAACTCGCCGCAAATTTGACAAGTTCTTCACGATATTTGACAGACGATTTTCCACTTTGTACTTTCTGAACCAGCTGATTTATTTTTTTCTGCTGTTTTTCGCTGATCCCGATCCCCATCAGAGCTTGTTTAACATCTTCATCTGTCGCATCCCCAAACGTTATCCGCACCTCCGCGCGGCGGCCCGCTGATGCTTCAGCGGCGGGACTGCCACCTTTTATTTTCGCTTGGTTTTTTGCTGTTTCCAACTCCTGAACCCTCTCCTCAACAAATTCCATCGCTGTTTTATAAAAACGATAGTCTCCTGGACGCCCCCTCAGCAAAAACTCCTGTGCCACCGGCTCCCAAGCTTGCAATGCGCTCTTGTAATGCCAAATGGCCAGATCCACATATCCTTTTTGAACCAAGCTTTCCGCATCTCTCACAAGATATGAAAGTAAGGGATCCTTTGAGGATTTTTCTATGCCTTTTTGTATTTTTTCGGAAGGAGGAGGCGTTTTTATTCGTGGCACGTCATACGGATTGCGACCGACAAGCTCCCGAGAACTGATGATCGTCGGATTTTTAATCACGATAAATCCATCGCTCGTGACCACTACATCGATACCAAAATATATGCATAAAAGATCGAATACATATCCTTCCCATTCCCTCTGATCAACTAAAGTTTGCTCAGGATAGGCGGCCTTCGCAAAATCTGCGATGGCCTTCACCTCATCATTTCTCTTCTCGACCATAAGGACATTGACAGCGTTATGAAGACGTAAAGTTAAAGCTGGACCAAATCTCGTTAAGACTGATTCCATGGATCCCCTGTCATCGACATGACCCAAGCACCAAATTCCTTTTCCCAAAAGATCTTCCCAATTCATTTTGATATACTTATTAAAATCAAATCCAGATCGGAATATTTTTTCTGCGTCTGCCCAAGCTTGCTCATTGATATATGACGTATCGGGATCCACATAGGGAGAATTCTCCCTTCGAAACACAAGCGTATGATCAAAGATTAAGCCATCATGTTTGGATCTGTTCTCGCCTTCAAAAAAAGTCCGCAGTCCACTTAAAAAAAGAGGGAGCTTTTCGCTAATGCTTTGGATCATTTCTTCATTCAGCCAAGCGGGTCTATACGGCATAGCATCGATCGTTTCCCAAACGGCAGAAACAGCTGCATCCCCCCGCACCTCCGCCCTTCGACTACCGCTCAGGGCTACGGGCTGAGCAAGCCGCGCTTCTGAACGTGGCGGCGCGTCGAAGCCCTCCGACCGACGGAGGTCCATACTGTTCCATTGTTTTCCTTCCCTTGAAACGAGCCATTTCTTAATTGCGGCAGAAAATCTTGCATCGAGGATTTTATTTTCCGACTGGCCTTTTAAAATAGCTTTTGCATTGTGTACACTCTTAAACATTACCTCAACTAAAATATAACCCCTTGGGTTGCCGTCGACCAAAATGTCATACTTTAAGGTTGGGGACATCGGCTTACCATATTCAAAGTCTGCGATTTGGATTCCTTGAGCCGCCTTCTCATCAAATGACAATATCACTTTGCTCCCATTCAACTGAAATTCAATGGTCCCGAGCACGGTGACACCTCCAAATGCCTCCACATTCTTAGCGCCCACAACCTGCAAATTTTCTGACTGTATCTGCTGGGAATTGGTTGCGGAAGATCTCATTCGAAACTTGGGTTGTTTGATAAGTCGATTCTGCAGCCAGCGCGCGAAAAACGTTATAAATAACGTTGTCGCCGCCATAATTAAACTTGTGCCCAAGGCAATGTAAATAAAATACTGCGACGGATTCTCAATCATCCGCACTTCGGCGCGCGGGCTCTCCTCTGCCCGCGGCTTGAGAGTGCTCGGCTCAACCAGAGCCGAGCGCACCTCGGCGCGGCCATTAATTAACTCGTTGATCTTCTCAATTTCATTAATAAGACCTTGAACCTTTCCTTTTTTCCGAACTGATTCTAATGTTTTTAGGATGCGATCGGACAGGCCGCTATTTGCAAAAATGATAAGTGTTGCTGCCGCATCTGCTTTATCCGCCACGCCGCCACTTATGTAATCTTTAATCCGCCGTTTAATAGCGCTGTTTGCCTTAAGATTGAAATTCTTGGCAAGCACAAGACGACCTTCTTCCAAAGCAAGTTGTGGCGCGAAAAGACCGTATCCCTCGGTCACACCCATACGACGGATAAGATCTACTTTCGCAGGGTACTTAAGGACAATATTGTTGCGAAGGCTGAAAAAATGCCTGAGAAGCACTTCTTTAAGTTCGCTGCCATTGATAGGGCTATTCGTTTGGATATATTCCTTTATTGCCTCATCATCAAGTACGACCATTAAACGTTGCTGGAGCAACAATTGGATTGCCTGCTTGAGTCGGAATAATATTTCAATATCATGAGTAGTAGCGGGGTTAAGTGCAGCTACCGCACGAGCCATCTTCAAGTTATCTTCTTGACCGCTCCGTACCTCAGCCCTGCCATTCTCGGGGAAAAGCGGTTTAATGAATTGGCCTTGCTCTTCTTTACCGCGGCCGTTTTCGAGGGACGCCTTAAACGCTGGGAGGTCAAAATAATAGAAGTTCTTTAATATTTCCTCCACCGGTTTTTTGAGGGCGAGTGCCCACTCCGTCTCAGCATATTGGCGGATTTTTGCTCTCAATTCTTCGTAAACTTTTTCCGTATCAATATAGAGGAATTGTTTGCTCTGGCTTAGATAATGAAGTGTCTTGTCACCAAAATACGCGTCCCTAATCCTAAATTTTTCTCTGTCATCACCAGATAGCTGAAATCCTCTCGTTCTAAGATTTTTATTTTGAAAGTCCAAAACTTGATATGCGATTTTATAAGCATTATCACTAACAAAATTGGCCCATCCAAGTTCAGCCGCATCCAATATTTTTCCCTTGGTTTGCTTCCTTAAAACTGTCTCGTATACCTTATGGGCAATACGGCGCAGCTTGAAAAGATCAAGAGGACTGATATGAAGCGCCAGTATCACAAGAGAAGATATTCCAATCCCAAAAGGGACGATGCTCACAAAAAGCGCCCACCAAGTGATAAAACCCTTGTGCTCTTTCGACAGAAACTTATAGTAGGCCAAAATCGAGAAGCGGATTAAGCCAAACGGCCCGATGACCGAAACAATAAAGCCAGCCATCCCAAGCGTTCCCCCGATGAATGCACTTGCCGTAACTCCTACGCCGCGCAACATCCAAGCAATCATCTCGTTTCCGATAAATATTCTCCACAACCTTTTCATCAAATTTTTCCTAGCTTCTGAAATTCCCTTGAGCCTCCAAATGACATCGTGAATATAATCTTTATATCTTTCCTTAGGTACAATCCAGTCATTTTGCAAAGCACCACTGGAATCATCAGCTCTTGTTTCCGATCGGGATGTAGGGCCTTTGTCTTTGAAACTCTTTTGAGTTTGTTCAGTCACTTTTTCGCTTACAAAATCTTCATATTCTTCAGAAATCGCTTGTACCTCCGGCTTCAAAACCCTGCCCGTGTGACCGGAAAGAACGCTGGAAATAACGCCAGATATGGCCGCTACCAATCCAAAAACCACACCTGTTAAAAATAACCTAAGATTGGTAAGGTTTATGTTTCCAAACAATTGATAGAAGATGGTAAAAGAAATTGCTCCAGTCACAAGGCCTGCCGAAAAAAATAATAAAGCTACGCTTTCTTCCTGTTGAACTAACGCTCTTGCCATTTCCAGCAAGCGATCACCATGAGCTTTTGCATTCTCAAAGTCTTGATCAAACAAACGAACCAACGCTTCAACGCCGTCTTGGATCGTTTCGCGAATCTGCGAATCAGCAATGGATGAAGAACCAAAAAATTCTAACTCTTCATCTCTCTTGCCCGAATTGAGGAGTGAAATAACCTGGCCGATATCCTCTATAAAACTAAACGCATTTGAAATTTCCCTTTCTTTTATAAGATGTTCTAAGGCTTTCCATGCCGTGTCGACTTCGCCTCTTAGATATTCAACCCCGCTCGTCCGCAGCTTCGATTTAATTGTTTTCTTCACGTGTCTCCAATTCGATATCAAATCGGCCATGAGGCGGTTACTATTCCAATACGGCGTAACATCGTCTTGTAGTCTCGGAAGAAATTCTTCAATGTCGTAAAGGAGTTTCTTGAGATTGAGGTTCGTGCCGATGATATAAATCCTCGTACCAACTTTTGGTCCTTCTTTTTGTTTATCTAGTTCATCCAATTTAAGCTTGACGGTGAAACCATCTTCTCCGATAACCATATCTTGAAACTCAAAAGCTATTCGCCGCTGGCGCATGGAATCACGAATATCGTAATAAGCTTTCATATATGTCCGACTCCAGTCGCTGATCAGTTTCATTGCTTCGTCAACTACCTTACCTCTTACTTCAGCTCTTGAATCGGAACGAACATCGCTGGATGAAGAAAGTCCTTGAGACCAGACCTCATCGTAGGCAGCTAAACCGATTTCAGCGGGACGGTCGAGAATTTCGGAAAATTTTTTGATGATCCAACGGGAATGATCTTGTTCCTCGGCTTGATACTTCAAGCGCAATGGTTTGGGCATCTTTTTTTGGACCGAGTCGAGATCTACCATATGACCAGTCAAAGTGATTTGTCTGGTTTGCATCGCAGAACCTGCGAGGTGTCTCGTAAATGTCCAGTCGAGGCGTCGGTGGACGAGATGATTAGCAACGGCTAACCGTACGGCAAATTGTTCAAGAATTTTAGTCTTGTCTTTCGTGCCGTAAGCAGCATAGAGTTTCTCAAGAAGAGCGGGAGGGTCGCGAGCCAAACGAGGCAATTCAGAAACCCGATCCATTAATGGCACCTCATATACAAATATCATCTGGCTCTCAATAATCCCTTCTGGAATGCCTGCTTGGCTGAGCGCTTTACGCTGATCTACCAATTTCAACTGTTTGTCGTCTATCACAGGAATTTTGAGAGGCTTAATGAGGTAGAGAGGTCTTAAGAACGGGGCTCCATTAACTCCATATTTCTTGGATGCTCGCACCAAGACCGGATCTCTTTTTTTCAAAGCCCGATACGTTTTGTATATCTGGCGGGCTACATTGGCAGCATGAAAAGCAATTGAAGCAATTTCTATTCCGTCTCTGCCGGGTTCGTTTTTATACGGCATGATCTGTCCCCGCTCCATGGGCCTTAAACCAGATCCTTTAACCACCCGTGTCCAGAAACCCTGCCGCAACTCATCGAGAGTAATGGTGCTGGCCAGTGAACGATGATGGATGGTATCGGCGGTGGCAAAATCTTCTGCCAGAGGATTCAAGATTATGGGTGCCCACCATTCCTGATTTCCCTCGTCAAATTCAAAGAACCCCGAATCTAGATCCTGTTCTAACTCATGCTGTGAAACAAAAGTAACAAATTGATTCTTATCAAAAGGAACAAATACGGCGCCTGGAATTTTGACAGTTCGCACCTCGGCGCGGGAAGGGGAAACCTTAAAATGCGCTTCTATCCTTTCGCCCTGAGGCAACTTTATATTAAGTTCCAAGGAATTAGACAAATCAATATTCTGCTTATCATTGCCGAACAAAAATACATCAAGATCGCTTGGTAGTCGTTTTTCAATTTTAGCAATAGCATCGCGGATGACAGCTACCGTATGGCCTCCCTTTTTAACCTGATAAACAACGTAGGTTCTTCCTGGCTGGTATTGGGCTCTCCTCACGATTCTGTTAGCTTGTTCTTCGGATGAAATGGATGATTTTTCTTCTTCCCGCACCTCAGCACGCGGGCTTTCCTTTGCCCGCGGCTTGAGAGTCCTCAGCCCAGCCGGGGCTGTGGGCACCTCCGCGCGGCGCTTGTTTGCGGCTACTTGAAATTCGCGACGGAACTCTTTGCTCTGCTGGATTACTTTTTTAAGTTGAATCTCATTAATCGAATCAATATTTAAAATCAAGAAATCTGCTACGGTAACTAGAAGATCTTTGAAAATTTGTAAATTGCTTTTCTCGGTTAAATCTTTTGCATCCACTTCAAGACCAACCAGAACGTTATCCCGATGGTGCCGCGCAAGCAGAACCAGTTCTCTGGCTTGAACCCAATCCCGCTCGCCCTTGAAAGAAACCTTCACGCTAATTGCATTCGCATCGGTTTGGGCAACATGTAAAGCATCTGTTTCATTCTTGATATGGGCAATGACAAATTTTGAGTCCCGCTTGCCTTTGCCCAGAGATCGGATCAGGTTAATAAAATTCCGTCTAGAAGAAATAAGTTCGGATGGAGAAATATCAACTCCGAAAATATCAATGTCCTTAAGAAGCCGCGAATCGCTCGTGGAGAGCCATCGGTTTTGTGAGCTGTCGAAATCACTATCGGAAAGGTTCAAAGCAAGATGGATTTTTGGATCTATATGTCGAACGGCCTCAATCGTTGTTTCTTTTTTAATCCACGGGATGATTTTCCCACGCCAAAGCCGCGCAATTGCTGCCGCTCCATCGATCGCATCTTCATCCTCAGGGATACCAATCAAAATTCTTCTCTTCTCGATCAAATCTTTTGGGTTTATCCGCACCTCGGCGCGGGACGGGGTTAATCGTAGCGCTTCCAGGCCGGGAAGATTTTTACCGTCTTGCTCAAGTGCCACTAATGCAGCACCGCCTGCTGTTGAGATCTGGGCGGCTTGCGAAATTCCGAATTTTTTGGCGGCGGTTCTTGTATCCTGGCCTAAAATAATCACTTTTGTGCCGTTCGTCATGGCTTGATTGAATGTTTGAACAAGGGTTTGTGTCCCCCGGGAAGAAGCTTCAATTTCATATTGCCCGGGAGGCCCATTCCAAATAATGAGTTTGAAGGGTATTGCTCGAGATGCTATTTCGCTCAACCACGCGGCCTGCGTTTTCTCGCCAATGTCATTCACACCAAAATCCTCCGGCAAATGAACGGGAATGTTGCGCTTTTCAGCTTCGCGCAAAATCGTAACAGCACTTGATACGCTTTGATCGGTAATTTTAGATGTGTCCTCCGCACGAGTCAGAATATCGCGTGCCTGTTGAAACGCAATCGCAGGACCGCTGCCGATGAATAGCGCATCGCCTCTTTTTCCATCAAGCTTGTTTGAGACAATGCCTATCAAAAGAGGCAATTTGTCATTAACTTTTGGACCCCCGCCTAAAAAGAATGCGATTGGGTGTTCGGGATTTGAGATGATGGCAGCAAGGAACTTTGCTTCACGCTCAATCAGAAAGCCCGCAGCACGGGTTTTTTCAAATGGAATCTCGGCGGTCGACGCGTCTTCATTATGCCAATTTCCAGCGGAATCATTCACAACAACGTCTGCCAGTCGATAAAGTTCCTTGGCAAACGCAACGCGCTCTGCGTGATCTTTTGCTTGTTCTCCTTTCTCGAAACGAATATTTTCAAGTAATATAATACCGCCCTGCGGTGTTTCTAACACCATGCGTTCTGTTTCGCTGTCTTTCATTGGCAGTGCGCTGGGAGCCAGCTGAATGCTAACTTCTCCTCCGAGAACTTGTTTCAATTCATCTAGAACAGGCATCAAAGTTAAATCGCTAAATACCGTTTGCCTTGCAAGTGCTTCAGACACACCTTCACCAATCAAGCGCTGTATAGATTTCAATGGGCGACCCAAATGTGACGCGATAACAACCCGCGCTCCACGGCTTAATAAATATTGCAAGGTTGGAAGTGTTGCCATGATGCGGTCATTACCGCTCCCGACCACTCGACCCTCGTAAATGGGAACATTGTAATCGGTACGCACGAAAACAAGCTTTCCGCGCCAAAAAGAATCCTCAAAATCATTTAAGGACTTGACGTTTTCTCTCTTTGCAACATCTTCCAGCGCTGTTCGCACTTCCGCCCGCCCACCTTCTTTGGTGGGACGAGGCGGCTCGCCCTCGGCGGCCGCGCGGCGAAGAGCGGTAAGCGCTTTGAGGGATTCTTCAGAAAGTAACTTTGATTGAGTGGGTTTCAGTTTCATTAGAGCATCCAGAGCTGCATTTCTAATTCCCACATTTTCATTTGCATCAGCTGCAATTTGTCGAAGAGCCAAGATTGCATTATGGGTCGAAAGGCTTAACGCTCCTAATTTATTTGCTGCTTCTATACGTTCATCAATCGATCTATCCTTTTGTTTCATGAACTCTACCAGTTTTTTGATGACTTTGATCTTTTGAAAGGCCGCCGATGCCTCTTGCCAATCGGCGAGAGAAACAAACGCAAAAAATGTAAAGTTGAAGAACAGCCAGGCCATGGCTATTTGTCCCGGCAACCAGACGCTGGCCATGGCAGCAAGCCAGTTCGCCAGAGGTCCTGCCAAACAAGCTAGAAGGAGCCTTTCTCGGCTTGGTGGATCAAACGCGACTGCGGTAAAGAAAGGCGCAATTCGAGATTGAATCGGAGGATGCTCTTTTCTCCAGCGAATTTTTGTGGCAGCGTAATGCCCCATTTCATGGATAACAAGCGAAGCGAATAACGGAAGCAAACTATAGAAAATTAATTCGTTGAAAACAAAACTGAAGCTTTTTGAAATAAGATACAAAGTGACAACGAAACTTAAACTGATGGGAATGAGCCATAAGAATACTTTCCTGCTCGTTTCCTTATGCTTTCCGATCATTGCCATGGCATATTCCTCAGGAAAATCATCCTGACCCATGACAAGATTTCGAGACTTGAAAAGGTTGAGTGATTGAAGCTTATAGAAAAGGTCTTTCGGGCTAAGATCTAACTTATAAGCGAGCGTGGGAACCGTCCATTTACCTTCTGGAGGAGCTATAGATAGCACGCTGAGAACATGATCTTCAGAACCGCTCCGCACCTCGGAGCGGGCAGCGACTAGTCCTTTAACCTGATCCGCATAATTTAAAAATATATTCTGGGCTTTTTGATCCAACTCTGATTTTAACCCTTCGTGTTTTAAAAAGTATTCGTTTGCTTTTTCAATTCGTTTGATAATCTCAAGTTGCGCCACTAACTCTGTATCATACGGATTTCCTGTGCCTTCGTACCAATCTGCGTCAAACACGTCGGCGTAATGATATTTTGATTCGTGATAGAGCGCTTCAATCTCACGTTGGTAATCCTGCCACAAGAGGGCCAAAGCACCATCCGTGTCTGAAAGAGATTCTCCAGAATTTTTTTTCTGATAAGCGAAGGCAGCGGCCGAGAGAAGCTGAACCGCGGGAAGGAATTTTTCGTAATTCCGATCCAGCTCTGCACTTTCGCGCGATATATTCTGAAGTCCATTGCCTCTGATTTCGGTGTGGATATCGGGTTTTACATCATCCAAACCAACCGATTGATTTTCCTTATTTTTGAACAGAAACCCCTTGCTCATCAAACCAAGGATCTGTGAATACCAATTGATACCTGTTATGAATGGCCTTCTTTCTGTCCTGAAGGACTGGAGCGGAACCGCGATGTATTTGGCTTGTTGATCTAAATCTCCGCTGATTGAGATATGAAAAGCGGAGGCCGATTTATAATTTTTGTGAAAGCCTAATTTAATCAGTAAAGGAATGGCAAGGAGATAAGCGCGAGGAGACCATGCGGGAGCAAACGCAGCTTCAACCAATTCAAAGAATTCGGGACGTCTCTCACTTGGAATTTCAAAATATTTAAAGCTTTCTTTCCAATTAAACGTCTCGTCTTTCGGCAGGTTCACCGTTTGAAGCTCAATTCCAATCGGGGGCGCACGACCGCGATAAACTTGTTCTTCCTCAGAAATTAAATCAAATTCTTGCTGAAATAGGCTACCGATTTGTTCGCTTGCCGTTTCGGGATCTGAATACAAACTATAGACATATAATTTTAAGGCGGACTGAGCTCCTTTTGAAAGTTGCTTCCATTTGTCTTGCTTAGAGATCTGATCGATGAAAAGATCAGTTTTTTGAATGATTAAAGGATCAAGAATTCCAAACTTCCAAAGTTTAGGGTGATTCACCGAGCTCAGTCTGGAAATCCATTCAGACAATTTTTCTGCATCATCTAGGCTGACTTCCTGGGAGAACACCCCCTTGTAATCCTTCGTAAGCACAGAATAATATTCGGGTTTAATAGAGAGTTTGCGGTCTTTGACCAAAACCATTCTGGCAATACTCTTCCACGTCGCAGAATACATAAGACTAATTTCAACGGAAGGTTCTACCCGAGTCTCTAAATCAACCGCAAATAAATCCATGATGATATAGGGAACCAAAACTGCTAAATCTTTTGATGCTTCAAAACCGACTTCGCGCCTTAAGAGTTGAGTCGCTTCGTAAATATGAGTCCTGAGAGCAAGGAACGTATTTTTTTTGTAAAAAGAAAATTTCTTGTTAAAGAATTTCCCAGGATCTTGAAGAAACGGTTTGCGGTCGAATGGCTTGGCGTCCAATTTAGATTGCACGTTATCCCAATCTACTTCCCTTACGGCCGCCCAAAGCAGGGCTTGGTCTAACTGGGCTTCCTTAAAATCGCCTAGAAGAACAGGAGCAAATGCAATCCTCGCCGCTGCTTCTTCCGGAAGAAGGCCCCGTTTGAGTGTGGCGATTCGATCCTGCCAAGCGCTGATTAAATCTCCACGATCAATTTCTGCATGTTTTAGATATTCGGATAACAATTCATTTGAAACAAAACCTACTCGTTTGAGAATTTCACTCACCGCGCGAAACGTTTCAGACGCCGGATTTTGACTGATCAACTCATAAATTTTGTCGTCCATGTAACCAAATCGGTGCGCAATTAAAATCACATCGCGTCGATGGAGTCGATCCGCCAGCCAAGATTGATTGAGTAAAGCAGCAAGCTGAACTTCCAAAGATTTCTTGTCCTCTGGACGGCTTTTCTCGATATGGCTTAGGACTGGGTCGATAAAACTTTCATTTCGGCTCGTGGTAATCTCAGAAATGAGTGCAAAAGAAGTTGAATTGGGAGACTCGCGGAGCAGCTCTTTAAAGATTCGTTTTGCGCCTTCTGAATTAACATAGCGGAGAGCTGAGAAAGCCGCTTTCCTTTTCGCTTCATTCGGATCCCACGTAAAAGGTTTGATTTTATCAACCACTTGTTCTTTCTTATCTTCATCCAAACGTCTCGATAAATATCCAAGACTAATGATTGCAGCTTCTACAACATCAGCGTTTTGATCCTGAAGAGCTTCTTCTAAAACAGGAATTGCTTCGGGTCCTAAATCGATCAGCATTTTAAGAATCGTTTTACGCACTTCCAAATTAGTCCATTTGAAATAAGAAACTATCTTCTTAATTTGTGCTTTTCTTTCGTCTGCGCCCTTGAGTTCACGTAATGCACGCGCTATTTCAATCAATTCATCATAAATCCGTCCGATCAGTGACTTGGGTATAGCTCTCACTTCCGCACGAGGGCGCTCCTTTGCCCGCGGCTTGAAAGTCCTCAGCTCAACCAGAGCCGAGCGCACCTCCGCCCTTGTGTCGGTTCTGCTTGAACTGGGCTCATGAGGGCTGGCCTGATCCGGCGAAACAACTAGCATCTTTGCATCAGGCTTTTGCCTTTTGAATGTCCATAAGATCGATGGTTGAATCCCAAAAAATTTCAACATTATTCCAATGCCAAGTCCAAATTGAAGTGCCGCGCTTACGGCCATTTCTTTGATCAACAGAATGACTGCCGCAGACAAAACCGTCCATATTTCAAGATCCAAAATAAGTTTCAAAGCGACGTAGGTCATCCAAGCCACTCTTGAGTGAAGAAAGTGAAGCAACCAACCTCTTAAGCTATGAAGCTCTCCTAAGGTGAAAAGATTTATACTATCGAAGAAAAAGCTAACTTGAGTATCAGCCGCCATACCGTGGACTTGCTCAAAAGGTTTTTCCACCGCATGCCAGCCGAACTTCTCTACAGGTAAGAAAATCCCGTCGCGAAAGTAATCGAAGCCGCAGGTATAAGTAACAAACAGATTTTTTTTCTTGGATGCTTCAAGCATCCAAGCATCAATGTCGTCTTCATAAACCGGGTCACCAAAGGTAGGCTGCCAAGAACTCCAATTTCCATGACCAACAACAGCAACTCGCTCCACATTTGGGTCTAATAATGCGTCTTTAAGGTCTGCGCGAATGGCATTCCAAACAACGCGAGTACGCACTCCCTTCAAAAACCAATAGGTCCGCACGAAAACAAGCCAAGTTTTCAGATTCGGGAAGGTGTCGCGACCGCTCACAAGAAATACCATTTCTTGTTTACTTCGCGGTTGGCGCACCTCCGCCCGGGAGGGGAAAATGGAGTTAGAAGCGGATTGGCTTATATAATTAAAATACATTTTTACATTGATTATTCCTAAATTATATGATACCTTGGTAAGCCAGGAAATGGAGGACACAAGCTGTGCTTGAAGTAAACCGACGAAGCGTTGTCGGGCAAACCCTAATGGATTTCGCCAAATTAATTTTTGCAGCTCAGTTTGCAACTGAGTTATGGATAAAAGCACATTATTTGATCCGGCTTGTTTTGTTTGTAAGTTGTGTGGTACTATTCCTCTTAGGTTGGTGGTGCTCACCGCCAAAAAAGGAGAGCTAAGCCATGGTTGGGATGATAATGAGTGCTTTAACCATTTGTGCCATTGTGGGGATTGTCTACCTCTGGGAACGCCGTAAGAAACGTTTGCATTAACTATCACACCTACCAATCCCGCTTGTAACAAGACTCTCGGCAAACTCACGATTTTATGATATTGATCTCCTGCCTTGGCTTGCCTCGCCGGCAGGCTGGCAGCAGGCTGGCGCACCTCAGCACGCGGGCTCTCCTTTGCCCGCGGCTTGAGAGTGCTCGGCTCACCCAGAGCCGAGCGCACCTCCGCGCGGGAGGCTGCTTCTGAAACGTACTCGATTGTTTTCGATAAATGGTTTCTGGTTCCAGTTAAGATCATAGAAACTTCGGGCCGTTTAAGAAGCTCCAGATAAGATTCTCTTGGATCCTTCTTATCTGTCAATCTGATGGGAGAATTCAAAACGATTGCGAGGCCTTTTGTGTGAAGTTCCTGAATCAAATCAGGTCTTTTCAAGAAAAGAGCAGCCGGCATTTGAACAACATCAAGGCTATCAAGAAGATGCTCCCGCACAGCCGCATCCAAAACACTTTCGCTAGAAATGGAGGCTCCAAGCAGCCGAATTCCTCCGTAGTGCCGCTTCTTCATTTTCTGCATTTCGTTCATAACATTTTTATTTTGAAGGACCTTGAGTGAAGCTTTGTGTATATAGAGAAGGTCAATCTTCCCAAGGCGCATAAGACTCCGCTTCACAGAGTATCGAAGCCACTGTTTCGAGTGGCTTACCCGCGACTGGTTGGTGTTGATATCAAATTCCTCGCCCCATTTTGTGGCGATAAAAGTTCTTGGCTTTAACTCAGGATGATCCCTCAAAAAATCTCCGATTTTTGCTTCGCTTAATCCATAAGCGGCGGCGGTATCGATAAAAACAACGCCGTGCTGATTGGCCATCTTGTCATAAACTTCCGTGAGGTATTCTCTGATTTCTTGATGAGTCGGATAGGTGTAAATGATTTTATCGGGCGGCCAGCGCCTTCCGAACCAAATGGTGCCCACACCAAGAGCAAAAAACTTCAAATTCGTTTTTCCAAAGTTCCTGTACAAAAATGGGTTTTCTGTTTTTTCTCCACGTACTTCAGAACGGGGCTTTGATTTTTTTTCTTTGCTTCTTCCCTCAATTTTTTGAAGAGCTGTTTTGGCAGTTTCACGAACGTCAGTGATGGGACTATTCGTTAACGCTGCAAGCGCATTAACAATATTCGTATCGGCTTGAGTCGCAACTTTCAGATCACCGAGACCCTTGGCGGCGTATGCCTGAACCATCCAATCTTTATCTTGAAGCGCTTCGAGTAAAGGCTTCTCAGTTTTGGGATCTTGAGTAATTCCGAGAGCTTCGGCAGCGAAAGCTCTTACAGACCTCTCTTCGCTTTGATTCCGTAAAACTTTGATTAAGGGTTCAACTGCTTTGGGCCTCGCTTCACCCATCGATTCAAGCAGACTCTTGAGCGTTACAATGGCATGCACCCGGACAAACCAATCTTCATGTTCTAAAGCTTTAAGGAGAGCATCAACAGCTGGTTCACCCATATTGCTCAGAATCGACCCTCCGGCGTATCCGCGAATTCTTGAGTCCAAATTCTTTGACTTCAGAACTTTCATTAATATAGGTACTGCACGGCTATCAGATTTCCTCAGCTCATCAATCGCTTGTATCTTTGAATCAAGTGAGGCGTTTTGATCAAATAAAACATATTCGTACTGGTTTAATTGGTCACTGCCGCGACGCACTTGTTGAACAAGGAAGGCGCCCATGGTAATTAAAGAAATTCCCAATATTCCCCATGGAAGTAATCTTCTCCGGTGTTCTTTATTTCGCACCTCGGCGCGCGAGTAAAAAGCCAGTTTTGTTCCTGGAATTTCTTTTGGTTGAATCTCTTTGCCAGGAGTGCGTTTTGGTGTCTGCTCAGATTGAAAGCCTCCGGTCGCAACTTTATAAATAAGGTAGCCCGCTAAAGCAACAGCACTTGCGAGGATTAAAATAAAAATAACTGGATGCTTCTTTTTAAGCTCTCGCCCCAGATGGATGGGTGATTCTTTTTCTGTTTCAACTTCTGCTTTGAAAGTTTCCAGGATGGTTTCGATCAATACAACCGTTTGTGCAATTCTGCTTTCAACTGAAACGAGATACGCGTTAGGCCGAACATCAGCAGGCCGATTAAAATTGGACCTTGCTTCCGTTAATGCTTCTGAGAAAGATTGGAGACTTATAGCAAGCACTTTCAACATTTGATCCATATGTTCTTGATTTGGATTTCGGTGCATTTCATCCAGTTTTTCCAAAACCGTGCCTAAATCCCCCACCATACGGTTTGCGGAGTCTCTGGCAAAAAGTTCTTGTGAAGAGAATGGGGGCTGGGCATTCAGCGCTTGATACCTTTGAAAATGTGTTTCCTCCACAGCAACAATTTTCAATTCCTTGCGGGCTTCTATTAATTCTTTCTGAATAGCCTCAATGGCCGGTTTCCAATCTTTCCGCACCTCAGCACGCAGGCTCTCCTTTGCCTGCGGCTTGAGAGTGCTCGGCTCAACCAGAGCCGAGCGCACCTCCGCCCGACTTAATTTTTGGCTGGCATGCTGCATTTTCCTAAAAATGCTACTTCCCTCCGTTGCAATATAATGAAGGCTTCTTGAAAAGTCGGATGGCTGTTGCCAGATCATCTGTTGAAAAGTACTTGGCGACAACAGCCAGAGTTCTTCAATTTCGGTTAAATTATATTGGTCTCTTATGATGTTAAGTTCCTCATCCGAAAGCACGTAAACAAAAATTGTGGCAAACTCGTTATTTTGACCATCCTCAATTTTGTATGAGCGTTTGATCTGATTAACTTGGGTAACGCGCCTTAAACGTTTAAAATCAAGCTGAATGCCAAGCTCTTCTTTCCCCTCTCTTATGGCCGCTGCAATCGGTTCCTCGCCAAAATTAACGTGGCCACTGATGGACACTTGCAATTTTCCTGCTGATTCTGTTTTTGTTTTGGATCTTTTCTGTAAAACGAGCTGGCCTCTCTGATCAAACGCGTAGACATGGGAAACCATATGCCACAAACCCTGGCGATGAGCTTCTCGCTTTGTTGCCTTGCGTTGCGTGCGAGCGCCTGTTTCATCAGCAATGCTCAACATTTCTCGCTCAGCGCTAGACACAACTCCTTTTTGTCCGCCTGTCAAAATTTCAACCTTACGAAATTTGTTCCGCACCTCGGCACGCTGGCTCTCCTTTGCCTGCGGCTTGAGAGTGCTCGGCTCAACCAGAGCCGAGCGCACCTCGGCCCGATGGAGTGATTCCGATCCGGTTGGGCGAATTGAAAATTTTACTTTTTTCATGCCTGTTGGACTCCAAAGCAAAGTGATTTCCTGTTGCGGCCAATCGATTGAGATAAAACCTTTTGTCTCCAAATCTTTCAAAACATCTTCGCCCAAATAGACCCTTATCGCTTCTTCACGAAGTATCTCTTTGAGGTAGGAAATGCCATGAATTCGCTTAAGCGCGTCTTTTTCCTTTTCTGAAAGATCTGGCCATAACTCAAACAATCGTGCCCGGAACTCGGCTTTTTCTCGTCTCAACCAATATGACTCTAAAAAGTTTCTAAAACGATGAGGAAGCCTTCCTTCTCTTTTAACATGAGGTTTTCCATTTTCATCAAGTTCTATGGTAATTAAACTCACAATATTCTTGAGCTGAACGTCGCCGGTAAATGGAATCCTACCTTCAATACCTAAAACCTTTAGTCCGTTATTGAATTCGGTTTCTGCTTGTAACACGACGGGGCCAAGATCCAGCTTGGCCGAAACCAGGCCATCATCTAAATCTGAACCCACCATGAATCGAGCTTGGGATAAAGAACCAGCTGTCTGAAATCTGAGGATTACTCCCTGGTACTTATGATTGATTCTCTTCATCAATTCTGCGATTTGTTCAATAGCGGCCGACGATGCATTGGGAAACCATTTTTCCATGGCTTCATTTTGGATCTCAGTTGTGGGGTACCCCAATTGATTCAGTACGTTCAAGATGGCAACATAATGTGGCCAGCTCTTTTCTTGCTCCGCTTCATGGATTAACTTGCTGATCAATTTCTCTCTTTCCCCCTCTGAAATAGCAACGCCATCTCTCCCTAGCCCAAGTTTGATAATATTACGAATACCTTGCAGCCATTTCTGCTCTTCGCCGATGTTGTCGCGCACCTCGGCACGCTGGCTTTCTTTTTCAATGATCTTTTTCAACGCTTCGCCGGTTTTCAGGATGACATTTTCCTCGCCTCGATCGGTGGAAGCCCCCATATGAGGAGTATAAAGTGCGTGCGTCTTTAAAAATTCGCCCGTGGGGATGTCATCGGCCAAATAAAATTTCTGATTCTCAATCAATCTTCTAACCACTTCATCTACGATCAGAGCTTTACGGTCTACATTTACTAATGCTAAGAAGTTGGGATTGGCAAGCATCAGACCAACAGCGGTTTCATCAATCATTCCTACATTTCTTCGTGGCCCTTCTTTGGAAAGTCCCATGATCGGAACCACATAATGTGCGGTCTGATAAATCTCATCTTTACTGGCGAAATGGAAACCTTCTTTCTCAAGCTGTGATGAATCACGCTCCAAACTCGGGGAATACACAAGCACCTTCATTCCTAGTGAATGGGCTACTTGCGCCAAACGTCTGCCAATAACGCCAAAACCAATAATCCCGATGGTTTGACCTTTCAGAGAATCTACGGTGCTTTGATCAATGGGCTTGAAAAGCTCCGATGCTTTTTGCCTTAGGAAGGGTCTGTCGTCTTCAGACGTTCGATTAACGATAAGTTTTTTCTCAAAAGCCTTCATCCATTCAGAAATCGTGAACAAGGAATCTGGGGCTCGGTCTACAGCAGGGGCTTGTTTTCCAATCTTTTTCTGTGCCGCATAAGCAACCATCCGCATCGCTAAAGCCGTAACTGCATTTTCGGAACCGCCTGTTTTTAAAACTTGGATATTTTTTGTAGCGGCGTGGGCAGAATCAATGTTATCGGTGCCATGCCCGGCTCTAATCACATACTTCAGATGGGGCAATTGATCTATAAGGGTCTTGTCCACTGGAAATTGACGGACAATCAAGACATCCGGATCAAAGTGAACCATTTTCTGAATGGCCTCTGTCTGAGGAAGATCCGCTACGTTTAAATAATTAGCGGGGATGCCAAGTTTGGTTTGATCCATTTTATTTGCAATGGCAATTCGAAGCGGAATTCCTTTGTCATTTTCAATTTGGCGCACCTCCGCGCGGCGGGGAGTTTGGGAATCGGATTTCTTTGAAGACTTCAATCTTTCAACAATTTTATTTCTCAGCAATTCAACCTCATAGTCGGCTCTATTGACTTTAATCCAAGCGTCGATTAGCTTCAACGTCAGCTCATAATTTGCTCTCGCAATATCTCCACGTTTGTCTTGAGATAAATATTCATAGTGTGTTACTGCCTCGGAACCATCACTTTTTAAAGCCACAAATAAATTGATGAGGTGTTTGAGCCCTTCTCGGTCCAAACGCGTATGTTTCAGTAAGTGTCTTTCGTCAAACCATATGTAATCTACAAGATCGCGCCAAAACTTGACGGTGGATTTCTGGTAAATTAAATCTTGGATCCCTGGAAACTGTTTGTGTGTGAGGAAGTAAATTCTGGAGACCGCCTTGTCATAATCGCCCCGCCTTATTCGAAGTGCCTTCTCCATCGTGCGATTATCAAAACCGCTCGCCCGCCTGACAAGTTCTAATCGTGCCTGCCACCCTGGATAAGCTAAATAACTAGCTTGACGCCTCAAATTTTTCCAACTCTCATAGTGACGTGGTTTTTTCCAAAAATGGGCACCAAATTGCGCTTTTATACCTTTTTCGCTGACCTCGGCAAGTTCCGAGAAAGAAAGGCGCCTGAGATAATCAAGAGGATTTTCAGGCACCGTGCTTTTCATTTTCTCTCGAATTGCCTGTGCTCTTTTCTTCAGCCCTCGCTTTTTAGGACCGGCCTGGGCTCGCTCTGATTCCCTCCTCAAAATGCTCGCGATCGTAAGCGCGGGCAGGGAGCCAGCGCCTATTTCCTCCATCGTTTTACTCACTAACTCATATGTGATGGGCTTACCACGCCTATTGTTCAAAAGCCAATCGACAGTTTGTTCGATATCGCGAATTGCTTTCCTTAAATCATGCCATTTGGCGACAACGCCAAGATTTTCCTTTGTATTTTTCAGAACCCAACGCACTTGGCTTTCTTTGAGGTCAGATTCGTGTGCAACTTCTGAAACAATCGGCCTGATCTTCCGTGACCTCAATTCTTGAACTGCTTTCTTAATCTCTTCCCGTTCCGCCGCCACACGATCCTGGCGGAGAATGATTCCGAGTGCCTTGCTTGATACTCCACGCAAGTGGAGTGCATTCCGTATCTGGTTATCGGTAAGCCTTCCGCCCGTAAGACGAGAAATGTTTTGGGGCGTTGCCAAAGTCTTTTCAGGTAATTTAAATATAAGATATTGGAGTAACTCATTCCATTCTTGAGCTGTTTTTCGATTTTTTAAAATCAACTCCTCTGTTCTTTTCGAAAGTTCTATTGGTTTTACCACCCGCACCTCAGCGCGGTTGGATGTTCCCTGTCCTGGTTGGGCTAAGAAATGATTCAAAATATTTTTTTCGGCTTCACTATAATCTTTGCCGTAATGACGCGCTTCCTCAACGATCTTATGCAGTTGACCGGATAAATCGTTTACAACCCCAGGATAGACGTTCACAGCTTTGATTAATTCTCGCTGACTGTTGATAGCAATCTTCATCTTTTCAAAAACACGCTTGGTGAAAACCTGATAATGACGCCTGCGTCCCTCTATTAACTGAGTGATTAGGGTTTCAACAATATAGGATCTATCTTTTTCATTGCCCTGTAATTTCAAAATCTCTTGGGCAAGAGTGCCAAAATCTTCAGGTGGATTGTTTAAACCGTCAAGGAGCATGGCAAGCAAAAGCTCAAATTCCTGTGATCCTATCAAAAATGGAGTTAATTGTTCTTTGGTTGACTTACTCCGCACCTCCGCGCGGCCAGGCACGATGCTTGATGCTTGTCGCTGACGCAGCATTTTTGCGACAATCTCTTCTTGAGTTACTAACGACTGCTCGAATTCATTCTCTTCTGCCACTGATATCTTTTTCAATAAATCTTCGTGGTCCTTTCGAAGAGCTTCAGCAAATAATGCATTCAATTCTTCATCCGAAACGTCTCTGGTTTTACGCACAATGATGGTAAGGTGCGGTCCTCCCGAAACTGCCAAGAGAGCTTTTGCGGAAACCCCTTGAGGCATCTTCACAGGAACGCGTAGGAGTGTCTTAGCTTCCTCCGCTGAGGCCGCAGCGCGTAAACGCCCGTGGTTTCCTTCGGATACATAATATTCAGTTTTGAATCCTGCTCTCTCTAACAACGCAAGAGCATCCATGGACTCAGTTCTTTCAAGCATCATGAATCCGTAGAAAGCATCCATGCGTGTGAAGATAATGCCGTAGCCTTGTTTCAAATCTTTAGCAGCTTTAAGCAAATTAGACCAGATATTTGCCATGAGAAGTTGAGAGCCGTGGAATAAGACGACATCTGTTGGGATTTCCGCGGAAGCAAAATAGTATTCGGGCAATAGCCTCATCTTTCCTGCGTGTTCTTTTAATCCGAGGATACGTCGCACACCTTGTTCTAACGTCTTTAACGAGGCGGCGTCAGGATCGACGGCGTAAAACGCCTCAAGAGAAGGAGATGTTGCTACAGCGGCTCTGAAACCTTCTTCGTCCGGGCCGGGACCAACGTCAATGATACTTTTAACTTTATGCGTATCCGGCTGGAGGATACGAATGGCGTTTTCGGTATTTGTTGGATTCCTTGTCGGCTCCACTGCGCCAACGTTAGATACTGATTCACTCCGCACCTCGGCGCGGCGACCTGCAATGTTCCAGTCGTCTGCTTGAGAAGGTGCTTGCTGATTTAAATCGCCACGATCTAACGCTTCTTGGGCCTTTTTAGCAACCCCAGGAAGGTTAAGTTCAATGGCTTGTTTTAACAAAGTGCGGACCTCTGGATCGCTTCCGGCAAATCTGCCAAGAATCGTAATGAGAAATGTGTTTCGAATTGCATCATCTGCAGAAGGTAGAAACAAAACACCTCCCAATTCAATTCCAACATGGCGAACAGCTTGATTAGCGAAAAGCCTCCAAAGTGAATGATCCAAAAATAAAGGTTTGAAGCCAGATATAAATTCGTCTATCCGCATGAACTCGTTTACAATTTTCCGCAATCTTGCTTTAACAAGCTCTCTATCTGCTGAATGGGTTAGAATCTCATTTTCTAACAGGTGCAATTGCCTTGCATACTCTTCAGAATTTCGAAAGTTTCGCACTTCGGAACGGGTTAATTCTTGGATGCTTGCTAAAATTACACGCAAACCCGCCGTTTTAGCAAGAAACCGCACCGTCGCCCCGTCTTGCCGAAGTCCGTTTAAAACTTCACCAATTACTCTTCCGTCGTTATCTCTCGTTGACTCACTTGCATTGCTCATGACAAGAACGGGTAATTTCTTTTCCTTTTCTAAAATTCTTGCTGCCACCTCATGTCCCCATATTCCAGGCAGCTGGACGTCAGTAATCACAAGATTAAAAGCACTCTTTTTTTGCTCTGGCTCAAATAAATTAAGAGCGGTTTCGCCATCGCTGGCTTCCACCACTTCATATTCAGCTTCTCTAAGAACTCCAGCAATAATCCTTCTGAATTTATCGTTATCTTCGACTAAAAGAATTTTCGTCCGCACCTCGGCGCGAGAATTGGTGACCTTAATGGGCTGCAGAGTTACGTGAGGAGGTTTAGTTTTCCTATCCACGACAACTTTGAATTCTCTAAGATGAACTGCTTGAATAACTAAAGCTAGAAGACTAGGATTTGTTCTCAAACTAAATTCTCCGCCTCCAGGTTCATAGCGAGGTTTGGTAAGTTCGCGTAGAAGTCGAATAAGAATCCTTAAATTGTTATCAAGATTTCCTTCTTCGGCACCACTTAAATTCGCTATGGTAGGAAATACCGAAGAAAATAAATCAGAAGAATGATCAACTGGGAAATAGAAATCATCCAAATTGGATGCTATTGCTTTAGCCAACATCAGCAAACTAAATTTAAAACCTGCTGGAGCGGTACTCGCCTTCGCAAACGCAGGAACTGTATAAAGCAGAATTGGAGATGGATTTTTCGCCAAATCTTTTGCTAATTTCAAGCCTAGTGAGAAATGATATGGATTAGAAATCTTTTGAACGGCCAAAGGAAGATCTCTGCCCAAAATGATTCCATAAGCTTCTCGATTCAAATCGGGCTTTTCTTCAATAAGCGTATTAACAACTGCATAAACTTGCCTTAATAAAGATTTCTGAATTGATTCTGAATATCCAGATTCTTTGAAAGCACGTTTTAGAGGACCCCATAATCCATACGTGACAAATCGAGCTTTGGTAGATAAACCTTCTCCTTTAATTTGTAATGATGCTGATGCTTTGTTATCACTCCGCACCTCCGCCCTTCGACTACCGCTCAGGGCTACGGGCTGAGCAAGCCGCACTTCTGAACGTGGCGGCGCGTCGAAGCTCTCCGCGCGGCCACTGTTAAAACGTAAGTTTAATGACTTCGCTATGTAATCCCCGTGCCACCTTTCGTAAGGTAAGATTCGGTAGTTGTTGCCAGCTTCTACTGCTCCTCGATCAATAGCAAAAGAAGGACTTAGAATTTCTGATTCATGAAATCCAATACCCGAATGGAGAGTTGTTCTCTCCACTAAAACTTTAATTGCAAAGTCGAGCAAAAGATCCATGACGCGTGGAAGTTTTGGGGTACTTCCACCATTGTCAAAATGAACCGCCGCCTGAGATAGGTAAGGCCGATAGGTATAGTTATTATTCTTGTCAACGCCGTTAATGATGAAACCAAGTGAAATAAAACCTTCGAATCGCCATTGATCATCTTTTTTTGAGAACAAGCCATAGGTGACGCTTTGCTTGCCCAGGTTCATGCGTAACGAGTTTAGAAGCCAATAATAATTAGAATAGGGGTGTCGTTCTAGATAAGGAAGACGAACAAAAATTCTACTTATTTCAATACCCCACTTAATCAACAAATCTTTGAGTTTTTTCTCATTCAAACCACGAACGAAAAAGCGCGTACCTTCTTCTTGTTGCGATTTATGGAATACTTCGTCGCCAAAATACTGACGAATTTCTTCCTTGGAAAGCTCGACATCTAAATTCTCAGTCATAATTAAAGGGCGCGCAGCTTCCCAAAGCTCCTTCTCCAAGGGGAAAGGGGGTGATTTCGTAATCAACTTGTCATGGAATGGAGAAACAGGCCGTGTTTGATACAATTCATGTTGGGAAATTAATCTCAAGAGTTTTGTTAACGCTCTATTCTGAATTTGCCTGATTCGTTCACGAGTCACATGAAACTGAGCGCCGACCTCCTCTAAGGTGTGAGGTTTACTAACGCCAAGGCCAAACCGTAATTTAATCACTTCTTGCTCGTGAGCATCCAGCATTGAAACGAGCGAATTGAGGATTTGATGAGCCTCCTTCGTTTCCAACGCTTGACGAGGAGTTAGAAAGTGACTTTCTGCTTTCAACCCATTCTCAAGCGTTTCTTTTGTTTGTTCCTGGCTGGGTTTCTTTCTTCCAAAGATATTAAGATCGATTCCTTCTCGAGCAAGCGCTTCGAGGTGGCGGCCAATTGTTGTTTTATCGACATTTAATTCCTTCGCAAGCTCACTCTGGGAAGGGCTCCGTTCCAATTCCGATTCCAGCCATGCATGAGTTTGGATCAAAATGTCATCGTTAAGTCGGTACACCTTTCTTTTCAGAAACGTCTCGAGCCTGATTCCCTTTTTGGCAAGTTTTTTAAGGTAGTTACGATAAACGGTTTGCGGGCTTAATTTCGCCGCTTTTGCTAACTCTATACCTGTTGGTTTTCGTTTAAGTTTCCTCTCGAGCCTATTGTAAATTGAAATGAAGGCTTCATCTTGTTTCTGCTTCAACATCCTAAGTTCAACCTCTTTCTGAGTAGGTTTTCGCTTAAGTTGCTTCTTAAGTTGTCTATAAGCCAAAACAAAGGCTCTTTTGCTTACTTTGCTCCGTACCTCTGCCCGAACGGGTGTGGCAATGGTAAATTTAATGTCTCGCTTTAGGTTTTTCCAATCGACACTTTCCTGAAGTTTTCCCGGAATAACACCCCCCATGGCTTTGAATAATACATCCACATTGGCTCGATCAATTGCGTCAGTTAGAATAAAACGTTTTGCAGAAATCAAGCGTTTAGGGTTCGAAGGATCCCGTATGGGATTTCGACGCTCCACTTTAAATCCATTCTTAGGTCGATCAGCCAGATGTTTAAATTCAAAGACGGGAACGGCTTTAAAAAATTCGTACCAACTTTTGTTACGGAAGCCATTCATGTGCTCGTTCATCCACCGATTCAATTGGGGTACCACGGTATTTTGGATGATGTCTGCTTTGCTCCGCACCTCCGCGCGGCGCGGCTGTAAACTAGCAAAGTAAATAGCCATTCTAAATTCGTGATCAGTGTTGTCGTATCTAAACCTGGGACTTATCTCAAAATTAAATACAGCGTGATTGAATTTCTGAAAAGCGGTTTCTATCTCACTTGGCTGTAGTCGATTAACGGGTATATTGTGTTTTCGTAGAAACTGGTCCTCCTCTGCCATGTAAGGATAATCGGCAATCAAAATCGATCCAGAAAAAGGCTTTAAATAGAGTTTGGCTTGATCAACAACATTCAATCCTATTGTTCCTATAGCCTCTGAAATCAAAACGAGATCGTACGACTGCTTCTGAATAGAAATTGAACTAAGTTGACGCGCATCAGCTGGAACAGTGTTAATCCCCTTCTGTTGGATTATCTTTATGAACTCGGGATCAAACTCAACCGCCGTTACCTGATGTCCACTATTCTGGAGTGCAAGTTCTAGATCACCTCTTCCGGACGCTAAAGAAATAATATTGAGACCCGTTCCTAATTGACCGATCCGATTCACTAACCACTGCCGATAAGATGTACTGTTTGACGCGTAACTTAAAAACCGTTGTCCCCATTCAGTGGCGTTATGTTTTCTCACTTCATCTAAATTTACCCCTTTCCATACCTCAACCTCACGGGGTTTTCGATGGCTTATGAGTTTTTGAAGGAGTATAGAGAATTTTGTTAGGGGCTTCGTGCTTCGAAACTTTGTGTCGATTTCGCTCAGATATTCTTTTGGAGGAGCTTTATTGATGATGCCTGGGACTTCGAAGGTAGTTGTTCCTTTTCGGCCTGTGATGCGGTTGGTGGTTAACCGCGTGGGCCATTTGAACCCTTGAATCATCTTGAGGATCGCTTCAGCACGCTCTCGTCTTTCGCCACTGTAAGGACGAGGATCTACTCGTTTCAGAAGATCTTCAAGCTCTTGATCTGCGTATTTTCTTATTATTTCTTCTGGAGCGTTCTGTGCTATCTTTTCCATCATTTCAAAACGTCCGGGATATGTGTCTAATATCCAATCTAAGTAATCATCTAGTCGATTCTGCAACGTAGCAAATTGGAGCTCAGCAAGTATGGCAATATCATCACTCCCAGCTGAAGATATACCTTCACTCTCAACTGAAAATATTGATTCCACATATTCATGTACAGCAGCCATGTCACGATACTCCGTTGGGAACAAATCGCGATCAACAAAGAGGTAATGAGGACCTTTCAATTTACTAAAGGAAACGAAGGCGCCACCCATCGATTTTACCCAATCTTTAAACCGAGATCTGTCCCGGCGCGCGAGCTTTTTATAATCACTTTTCTTAAGCAAAGCATAGGTAAATTTTAAACCGTTTTGATCAAACTCTACTTTTTCTGCCACTTGATCATAAAGGTAAGGCGCTACCCTTTCTATCAATTCGAATATGGACTCAAAACGTGGGTTCCGCACCTCCGCGCGGCTGAAGTTTGTTGTAACAAGTTGAGAAGCTCCAAAAAATTGATTGACAAAAGATAAATTTATTATTATATTATTTACATATTCAGTATTGCCTATGAAAACACTATTTGGACCGAAACGCCGGAAAGCACTAAGCCAAACATTTCTGAACATATTCACCCTGCTGGTACCTAGCGCTATTGCGTCAGAATTCTTCATCAAGTTCACAATTCCCTCTAGAATTGGTATTTGGTGTTTCGTAATCTTCGTGCTACTATTTGGATGGTTGCTAATACCTGAAGACTTAGGAAACGGAAAAGAGGTGTAAAATGTTCGGATTTTTTGCCATAGGAACGATTTCGTTAGTGCTTCTAATCCTTTTTCTGATCGATCAGCGAAAGCAGCGCCGGCGCCATTCTTAATTTTCTCTTCACTTTCCGCCTGTTGAGTTATCCGCATCGAACGAAGTAAGACCCCAATCTCACGCAAATCATTTAAAACTGTCCGTGCCGCATAAGATGATGCTGCGTTTTTCAAATATTTAGTTTGAAAATCTTCAATCGTGGCGCGCTTGCCGGCAATACGGGCAAAGTAGCGGTCGTAAATGTTTTGATCTGAAATTTGTGGAGTAACTAAAACAAAAGGGATCCTGTTTTTTCTTAATTGTTCGATAATCCCTGGAGAGTGGAAACCTCCTGTCACTAAAAATGCTCTTTTAACTCCTTTGGTTTCCAAAATACTTTTGACATTCCCAAAAAGCTTTTGATCGCGCTCTTGAGCGGATTTGTAAAATGCTTCTGCAGATTCAATTGCGTGGGAACTAAGATTTCTTTTTTCTACATATTTTGAAATAAACTTCCGGTTGTTCAGGAAGTATTCAAAATCAGCGGGCGTAGCTTCAAGTGACACCAACGCTTTAAGTGTTTTGAGAACCTGCGCTTCATAATCGAGCACTCGTTCTTTTTTATTCTGGAAGAGTTTCTCTTTAACCTCTACTTTCAACAAATCAAGCTCCGAAAAAAGTCTTTTGGAATCGATTGTTTTCTGAATCTCAAAAAAGCGTTCTGCTCTGCCTCCTTCCATTTCAAGCAAGATTAAATCGATAAATTTCTCGATCTCCAAATACTTCCAGCGGTTAATATGCAAGTTCCGTGCTTGATTGGCAACGAGGCTCACCAGAGCGATGAGTTCCTGCTTCTCTTCAAATTTAGAAATGAGCTCTTCAAAATGAAGAAGCTCTTTGTTAAAAATCTTTTTTTGCTGATCGCGGTTGCGTTCAATGAGAGGCTTGAGTGAGGCGAGAAATGATTTGGCCTGAGATTCTGTTTCAATAAAATGTTTTCCGCCTGCTTCATAGGCAGCCTGATCTTCAATTCCAAAGAAACGGTATGTTCTTGACCCAATGATGGCTTCACGTTCAATCCCGGAAAGCACCGCTTCTTCCATCCAAAAGTGCGTAACGGAATTTTTAATCTTTTGATCGGGAAAGTTTCTGAGCTCAGTTAAATCCGCTTCTCCAGAGCCGCCTTCTTTCAGGATCGCTTCTATCTTTAGTTTCTTACCAATGTCATCTGCGATCTTAGCAATATTGTCTTGGGCGCCGAGATTGGCATGAGCGTCTTGAAGATAGACAATGAAAGGAGAATCGGAAGTTGCACCTTCAGGCAGAAAGATTTCTTCGATGCGCCCTAGGTTTTGGGGGAGAGAAAGTTTCTTGAGTTCGCTAAACGGATGGGTTCCTACACCGGCTGATTGAGAACCGAAACTTGGATTAGACCAAGCAACGGTTGTTGCCGTGAAGCATAGCAGAACAAAAAAAGATATAGTTTTCCAGAATAGACGTTCTGTCCTTCGTTTTAACTGCAATCTCCCACCTCTGGGACAAAAAACGTTCAGCTGCCAGAAACAGCTAAATCGTCACTACAAATAAAAGAAGTTAAAATGACTTTTTAAAACAATGTGATTAAGTTGTAAAGATCGATTCCTTACTTGGTTACCTCTTATTTTTTATCCCTAAAAAAGTGGCAGGAATGTAATTACGTAAAGTATACCCGACGATAAGCAGATTTTCAAGGGGCTGGGCGAAAAAGTAAGAGTTGTAACCTATTTAAAATAAAAGAGTTATAGAAATATATCAGACTAGGTAAATAGAGAAATAAGGTCGAGGCCATTTCTAAGCTTTGAGGCTGCTTCAAGTTACTCGCCATTACAAGTCGCCAATATGGTTTCAAACTCGCTTTGAGAATAGGAATATGCTAAACTACCGCTTTTTCAAGGAGTCCAAATGCCCGTCCCAGCACTACCTAAGAGTCGAAAGATAAACTTTCATCAAAGTGCTGGGACTGTCATGATTTCCAATAAATTAAATATCTCAGTTACTTTATAAAATAAATGAAAATCATGGCCGATAAATTGAATAAACGTAGCTGCGTTATTACCGAAGGGCCTTCCCGCGCACCCTCCCGCGCCATGCTCAAATCTATGGGGCTGACTGATGAAGACATCAACCGTCCAATGGTTGGCATCGCCAATACTTGGATCGAAACGATGCCCTGCAATTTTCATCTCAGGAGACTTTCAGAAAAAATAAAGGAAGGTGTTCGCGCTGCTGGCGGCACACCGATCGAATTCAACACAATCGCCATTTCCGACGGAATTACAATGGGAACAGAAGGCATGAAAACTTCGCTTGTGAGCCGCGAAGTAATAGCTGATTCGATTGAACTAGTCGGGCGTGGTCATTATTTTGACGCGATCGTTGCCATTTCCGGATGTGATAAAACCATTCCGGGGACTGTGATGGCGCTTTGCAGGCTCAATGTACCGAGCCTTATGATTTATGGCGGCTCGATGGCACCGGGAAAGTTTCAGGGTAAAGATGTCACGATTCAAGATGTGTTTGAAGGCGTTGGAAAATTTGCAGCGGGGAAAATGACAGAAGATGAACTGCATGAACTCGAAAACCATGCCTGTCCTGCTGCAGGTGCTTGTGGTGGACAATTTACTGCTAACACCATGGCTGCCGCATTCACAGCGCTCGGCATTTCTCCTATGGGAATGAACGATATTCCCGCAATGGACCCCAAAAAAGATGAAGTCTGCATTGAGGCCGGAAAACTAGTGATGGAACTTCTCAAAAAAGACATCCGCCCATCGAAAATCATCACGCGTGAATCGCTTGAAAACGCGATTGCTGCCGTTTGTATGACAGGTGGTTCTACCAATTCGGTTTTGCACCTCCTTGCTATCGCTAAGGAAATAGGTGTTAAACTTTCCATAAACGATTTCGATAAAGTCAGCAAAAAAACGCCTCTTCTTGGAGATTTAAAACCAGGTGGACGTTTCGTGGCAACAGATCTTTATAAAGCAGGCGGTGTGCGAGTTGTTATAAAAAGGCTCTTGGATGCTCAGATTCTTAATTCAAAATGTTTAACCGTCACCGGGAAAACAATCGGTGAAGAAGCCAGTACCGCAAAAGAAACAACCGGCCAGAAAGTGGTTCGCTCATTGAGTAATCCCTTAAAACCTACCGGCGGTTTGGTCATTCTCAAAGGCAATTTAGCACCGGAAGGTTGTGTCCTAAAGGTGGCAGGTGAGAAACGTTTGAATTTCACGGGGCCAGCTTGCGTTTTTGATTGCGAAGAAGATGCGTTTAAAGCGGTGAAAAATCAAAAAATAAAATCAGGCGACGTTGTGGTGATTCGCTATGAAGGGCCGAAAGGCGGGCCTGGAATGCGTGAGATGCTGGGAGTAACAGGCGCTCTTGTGGGGGAAGGATTGGGAGAATCCGTTGCGTTGCTTACGGACGGGCGATTTTCCGGTGCTACGCATGGTTTGATGGCTGGCCATGTGGCGCCCGAAGCGGTGGACCGCGGACCGATTGCAATTTTAAAAAATGGCGACCAAATTTCATTTGATATCCCGAAACGCCGCTTGGACGTTGCGCTTACGCAAGCGGAAATCAAAAAACGTTTTAAGAATTGGAAATTACCTAAACCTCGTTATACCTCAGGCGTCATGGCCAAATATGCCCGCCTCGTTTCTTCGGCTTCCAAAGGTGCGGTAACCGGTTAATGCAATGCGCTTTGATGCCATTGTATTCGATATCGATAACGTTTTAGTCGATACGCGTGCATCTTACACCGATTGCATTTGTAAAACGGTTGAAACTTACCTCGAAACAATCCTGAAATTCCGGTCCTCGCGCACGCCTCTCCTCACCCGTCAAGATGTGGAAACGTTCAAATCCCTGGGCGGGTTCAATGACGACTGGGATACCTGTTACGGATTTTTGCTTTATTTTCTTACAAAGAAGGTAAGCAAACCTGCCGTTCATGAACTTGCAAAACAGAAAAATATCTCCCAAGTAGTACAAAGCATAAAATCGAAACCCTTGGGCGTAAACGGCGCTGAAAAACTTTGGGGAAAGCAAAAAATAGTTTCGCTTAAAAAAATTGAAGAGATTTTTCAGCGGTTTTATTTGGGTGAGTTTGTGTGGAATGAAAAACTTCTGATTCCAAAATCATTCCTGAAAAACTTAAAACGTATTGGGCTCAAAATCGGAATTGTGACTGGGCGCAACCGGGAAGAAGCGAGTTTTGCCCTCCGTAGGTTTCAAATCGATTCTCTTGTTGATGCGATGATCACAACAGATGAAACGCCTAAAAATCTTAAGAAACCGCACCCATACGGTTTGTTAAAAATTGCCGTGAAACTGGGTCGAAACTTGCGCTATCTTTACGTCGGGGATTTGCCTGATGATATTTTGGCAGCACGGCGGGCCAAAGGAAAAATGAAAATTGCTTCTTGTGGGTTTCTTGCTGCATCAATTGTGCCTAAAAAAATGAAAAGGGAACTTAAAAAAATAAAGGCAGACTATGTGTGTGAAAAGCCAAAAGAACTGTTAAGAATAATTCTTCGTTAATCTGCCCATTCGCCGTTAATCTTAATTCTCATCCGCCTGACACCCCATTTCAAAGCCGTCTTGTGCCCCCCAAAAGAATCGGGAATAAAAACGTCGAGGTGTTTGCCTTTGATTTTTCCGCCGCGATCTTCCACGCGAAAATTTCGCCTTCCATGCAACAACTTGGATACGGCACCCCAATCCTGTAACCAGAGAGGGACAAGTTCTATTTTGGTTCCAAATCGAACAGAGGGATCTGCGGCTATTCCGCCCCAATAAATGGGTTTACCATCGGCAAATTTCCCATCGTAATACTTTGCGATGTTGATACAGATCGGGCAATTGTCATAAGCGGTTATGGTATAAAGATGTCTTCCCCAAAAGGCGTAGTAGATACTCCAAAGCGCAATGGTAAGAAAAGCGTAGGCAAGAATTGCTCGTATGAAACTAGCGCCCAGAGACTGATTATGATTGGCCAAGTTTGGGTGAGGGTGAAAGTGAAATTAAACTGAAAATGATTCGCCGCAACCGCAGGTTTTTTTCGCTTGGGGATTCAAGAATTTAAATCCCCGCCCTTCAAGGCCATCTACAAAATCAAGCATCGTCGCGTCCAAATAGAGATCGCTTTTGGGGTCCACGAGCACCTTGATCCCTTCGATTTGCTGAACGTGATCGCCCGGACGCTCTTGATCAAAACCAAGCTTATAGGAAAGGCCTGAGCATCCGCCCCCTTGAACTCCAACTCGAAGGCCAAACTCCGGTTTTCCCTGTTTTTCTAAAAGGCGTTTCGCCTCGGCTGCTGCGTTTTGAGTAACTGTGATCATCTTGAATCTCCTTTATAATTATACCAGAGAAACTATGCTTTTCCTACCGCCGCTTTCGAATAGATGGGCGACTGTGCCCGAAGCCGCTTGACGACCTTTACAACCCGGTCAATCGCATAATTGACTTCCTCTTCTGTATTAAATCGGCCTAATCCGAAACGAATTGAGGTATGGGCGAGTTCTTCCCCGACTCCCAAAGCTTTCAATACATAAGAAGGTTCCAAATTGGCAGATGTACAGGCAGAACCTGAAGAAACCGCGACTTCTTCGCTAATTTCGTTAAGAAGTGACTCACCCTCTACAAATCGAAAGCTCATGTTGAGATTTCCAGGTAATCTTTTTTCCAAACTTCCGTTGATGTGAATATCGCCTAGCTTTTCCGTAATTCCTTTTCTAAGTTTCTCGCGTAAATAAAGAATGCGTCTGGCTTCTCCATCCATTTCACGTTCACATATTTCAGCGGCTTTTCCAAAACCCATAATTGCCGGCACATTGAGAGTTCCTGACCTTAAACTATCTTCATGACCACCGCCATGAATCTGAGGCACAAGCCTCACGCGTGGATTCCGTTTTCTCACATAAAGTGCTCCGATCCCTTTAGGCCCATAAATTTTATGAGCTGAAATGCTTATCAAATCCATTCCCATAGCTTGAACGTCTACGGGAATTTTTCCAACTGCTTGAACAGCATCGCAATGAAAGAAAATGCCTCGTTCTTTTGCAATTTTCCCAATCTCTCTGACAGGCTGCAGGACTCCGACTTCGTTATTTGCATACATAACAGAAATCAAAATAGTTTTCGGTGTAATTGCTCTTTGGAGATCTTCTAAACTAATCAACCCTTCGTTATTCACGGCAAGATAAGTGATTTGAAAACCTGCCGTTTCCAAAAACTTGCACGTGTCGAGAATTGATTTATGTTCAATCGTGGTAGTGATGATGTGATTGCCTTTGTCGCGATACATTTCGGCAATGCCTTTGATCGCGAGATTGTTGGACTCAGTCGCACCGCTTGTGAACACAATTTCTTCTGCCTGAGCATGAATCAAATGGGCAATTTTTACGCGCGCTTCTTCTACTGCTTCACGTGCATGCTCGCCAAAGGCATGGCTTTTGCTTGCTGCATTTCCAAATTCTTCCTTGTAATAAGGAAGCATAGCTTCAAGCGCACGCGGATCAACCGGCGTCGTTGATTGATTGTCCATATAAATCGGAAGTTTCATAAAACTAACCGCCTTCTTTACAACATGCCGAGTTTGAGCTTCGCAGCATCTGACATTTTGCTTTGATCCCAAGTCGGTTCCCACACAAGTTCCACATTTACTTCGCCAACGTTAGGCAAGCGCGCAATTTTTTCCTGAGCGTCTCGTCTGAGGGCATCTCCCATTCCACAACCCGGAGCTGTCAGCGTCATTTTTATATCCACTTTATAGCTGCCTTCCGGCTGGGTTAACGGCGCAACTTTACATTCATAAATGAGGCCAAGCTCAACAATATTAATCGGAATTTCTGGATCGTAACAGGTACGCAGCTGATCCCAGACCAATTCTTCAAGCGATTTTTCTTTACCGGCTTCTTCGGGGTTTGGAGCAGAAGAAATTTTGTCTTTTCCCAACGCGTCTCCATCGTCTCCTGCAATGCGTGCCATATTGCCATCCATGGTCATTACCGTGTAAGTTCCGCCGAGCGATTGAGTGATTTTTACCTCAGTCCCTTCTGGAAGTTTCATTTTGCTTCCGCTTGGAATCTGGATTGCGTCGCAATCGCGGCTTAACTTAATGGGTTCATCAGAAGGTATATAAGTTCTCATTCGGTACAAACGGTTTTACCATTCGCCTCCATACCAGCGTGGAGCGCATGCCACGCAAGTGTTGCGCATTTAACACGTACGGGGAACTCGGAAACTCCTGAAAATACAGACAATTTTCCGAGCTTCGTTTGATTCAGCTTAGCGCTTGCTTCACCTGAAAGCATTTTGTGAAACTCACCAAAAATTTCTTTCGCTTCAGCAACTGTTTTGCCCTTGACACTTGTTGTCATCATCGAGGCAGACGCTTTTGAAATCGCGCATCCAGAACCTTGAAAACCAATATCTTTAATGGTGTTCCCTTGGATATCCAGATAAAGTTTAAACTTATCGCCGCAAAGCGGATTAAATCCTTCGGCTGTATGATTGGCATGTTCCAACGCTTGGAAATTGCGCGGCTTTTTACTGTGTTCCAAAATCAACTCCTGATAAAGTTCGCGAAGTTCAGAGGAAACCATTATTTGAATACCTCCAAAACATTATGAATGCCTTCGACTAAGCGATCAATTTCCTCTTTGGTATTGTAGAAAGCAAACGAGGCTCTTGCCGTAGCTGGAACATTGAACCGTTCCATAATCGGCATTGCACAGTGATGTCCTGCTCGAATAGCAATTCCCGCTTGATCCAGGATGGTGCCAATGTCGTGAGCGTGGACACCCTCTAAAACAAAAGACACGATGCTTGCTTTTTCCATAGCTGTTCCGATAATTCGTAAACCTTTAATCTCAGAAAGCGCTTCTGTTGCATAAGTTAAAAGCTCATGCTCATAAGCTGCTATTTTTCCCAAACCAATTTTACTCACGTAATCAATCGCGGCACCAAGTCCGATTACCCCTGCAATATGCGGTGTTCCGGCTTCAAATTTAAAAGGTAACTTGTTGTAGGTTGTCTTTTCGAATGTGACGGAACCGATCATGTCACCGCCCCCCTGATAAGGCGGCATTTTCTCTAAGAGCTCATTTTTTCCGTAAAGGACACCGATGCCCGTCGGACCAAAAATTTTATGTCCCGAAAACACGAAGAAATCACAATTAAGATCTTGAACATCCACAGAAATATGAGGAGCCGATTGGGCTCCATCAATAAGAACGAGCGCACCAACGTTATGCGCCATTCTAATCAGTTGTTTAACCGGATTGATGGTTCCGAGCGCATTTGAAATATGAGAAAAAGAAACAAATTTTGTTTTTTTGCTTAAGAGTTTCTCGTATTCGCCCAGCAACAATTCTCCGGCATCGTTAATCGGAGCGACTCGGAGCTTTGCGCCAATTTGTCCGCATAAAATCTGCCACGGAACGATATTGGAGTGGTGCTCCATCGCAGTAATAATGATTTCATCGCCTGATTTAAGAAAAGTACGCCCGTAACTTTGGGCAACTAAATTAATTCCTTCTGTAGCCCCGCGAACGAAAATGATCTCGCGAGATTCTTTGGCATTCAGAAACTTTTGAATCGCCACTCGCGCATCATCATAAGCATCGGTCGCCTGTTGGCTCAAGTAATGAATCCCGCGGTGAATATTGGCATTTTCTTTAGAGTAATATTGACTGATCGTATCAATCACAGTTTGAGGTTTTTGAGTCGTTGCGGCATTGTCCAAATAAACAAGCGGTTTCCCATACACCTTCTGCGCCAAAATCGGGAAGTCTTTCCTGTATTTTTGAACGTCAAAAGGAGTGCGTTCTTTTTTTCTCTGTTCTAACACTGCGCTTCGCTTGCTTTCGTTTACCATATTAATACCTCACAGCTGACAATGCTTCAATCTTTACAAGCAACTCGGAATTAAGTGCCGCGCGGAGAGGTTCGATTTTAATGCGTTCAATCACTTCGTTTGCAAATCCATAGGAAAGAAGCTTGCGTGCCGCTTCTTCATTGATTCCGCGTGTTTTAAGATAAAAAACAGCTGCCTCATCCAGTTGTCCGACTGCTGCGCCGTGCGTACATTTCACATCGTCATTCAATATCTCAAGCTGAGGTTTAGTATCTACCGTTGCTTCTTCAGAAAGAAGCAAGTTCTTATTTGTCTGCTCCGCATCGGTTCGAATGGAATTTTTATGCACAAAAACTTTTCCGCTAAAAACAGCTGTGGCTTTACCTCCTACAATCCCTTTATAAACCTGGCGGCTCTTTCCACGCGGTTTAGAGTGATCGATCAATGTTGTATTGTCGATGTGCTGTTTCCCGCCCGCAAGATAAAGACCATTTAACTCACATTCAGCGTCCTCAGCACCGAGTACCACATTGAGATTGTTCCTCGCAAGAGCTGCATCCATCGCAATCGAAAAAGACGAAAACTTACTGTTTCGTTCTTGATGAACTTGAGTCGTTCCAATATGAAACGCGCTCTCGTTTTCTTTTTGAATTTTGTAATGATCAACGGAAGCGCCTTCCGCCAAAGCAATTTCTGTAACCGCGTTGGTAAAATAATTTCCGCTATTTAAAGACACGTAACTTTCAATAATGGTGGCTTTGCTGTTTTTCCCAGCGACAATCAAAGCCCTAGGATAAGTCACGATGTTTTGATCTTGTGAGTGCGAAACAAAAAGCAAATGAATTGGTTCTCTAACCACTTTTCCTTCTGGCAAATAGATGAAAGCACCGTCATAAAGAAAAGCGGTGTTGAGCGCGGTAAAGGCATTTCGATCATAAAGAGCATAATGCGTAAGGTAGGGCTCAATCAACTTCGGATCCGTGGTTAACATGGGTTCCAAATTCCCTACTTTTAAACCATTTTTAGAAAAAGCAATGGACGACAATTCTTTTGAGTAAACGCCGTTTACAAAAACAAGCCTCGGCCAGCTCTCCTGGTCAAAAAGAAAGGGGTTAATTTTTTCTAGAGAAAGGTTTGAAGGCGTAAAACCAAAATCGAATTTGAACGCTGTTTCCGCAATAGGGTTTACGTTTGTATACTTCCAGCTTTCTTCCCGCATCGTTGGAAATCCGAGATTTGAAAAGCGGGCGATGGCTAATTTCCGAGTTTGGTGAATCCAAGCAGGAGTTTTTTGATCCGCATTTTTCTCAAACGTCTCAAATGCGGCGAGATAAATTTCCTTTTTGCTCTTGGATTTGGCGGTTTGAACTTCTGTCATAAATGCCACCTCTTTACCTTACGGATCCTCGAGCGGCTTCGGGCTCTACCTTAACCCAATCGTATCCTTTTTCTTCAAGGCGAAAGGCTAAGTCTTACCCGCCGGATTTCACAATACGTCCATCCACGAGCACATGAACATAATCCGGGACAATGTAATTCAGCAGTCTTTGATAATGGGTCACGACGAGAAAAGCTCGGTCCGGCGTTTTAAGTTTATTAACACCTTCGGCCACAATTCTTAAAGCATCGATATCAAGACCGGAATCTGTTTCGTCCAAAATGGCAAGCGTGGGTTCAAGCACTTCCATTTGAAGTACTTCATTGCGTTTTTTCTCACCGCCTGAAAATCCATCATTCACCGGCCGGTTGATGAAACTTGTATCCATTTCAACGATTTTCATTTTCTCTTTTAAAAGTTCAAGAAAATCAACGGCATCAATCTCATCGAGGCCTTTATGAGACCGGATATCATTAAGTGCCGCTTTTAAAAAATAGGCATTGCTAACGCCCGGGATCTCTACAGGATATTGAAAAGCAAGAAAAACCCCTTCGCGCGCTCGGAGTTCTGGGCTCATTTGAAGAAGATTTTTCCCTTGGTAAATCACTTCGCCTTTCGTTACGGTATAATTTTCATTTCCAGCTAATACTTGAGTCAGCGTGCTTTTCCCGGATCCGTTGGGACCCATAATGGCATGTACTTCACCCGCATTGATTTTCAGATCAATCCCTTTAAGGATTTCTTTTCCTTCTATCGCGACATGCAAATTCTTAATCTCTAACATTTCCCTTTTCTCCAATTTTCTTAACCAACAGCGCCTTCGAGGCTCACACTTAAAAGCTTGGAAGCCTCAACGGCAAATTCCATCGGTAAATTTTTAAATACTTCCTTACAAAAACCATTAATGATCATGGAAACGGCATTTTCGGGGGAAATCCCGCGCTGTTTACAGTAGAACAGCTGGTCTTCGCTGATCTTTGAAGTAGAAGCTTCATGTTCCACTTTTGCCGTTTTATTTTTCACTTCAATATAGGGGAACGTGTTAGCACTGCACTGATCACCCAAAAGAAGCGAATCGCACTGGGTATAGTTTCTTGCCTTTTCCGCTTTAGGTTGAACTTTTACGAGGCCGCGGTACGTATTATTCCCGTGTCCCGCAGAAATTCCTTTAGAAATAATGGTGCTTTTCGTATTTTTCCCAATGTGGATCATCTTCGTGCCCGTATCCGCTTGCTGGTAATTATTCGTAAGCGCTACAGAATAGAATTCTCCGATTGTGTTGTCGCCTTGCAAAATCACGCTCGGATATTTCCAAGTGATGGATGACCCTGTTTCCACTTGAGTCCATGAAATTTTGGAATTGTTTCCTGCACATTTCCCACGTTTCGTTACAAAATTATAAATGCCGCCTTTACCCTGTTTATCCCCTGCATACCAATTTTGAACTGTGGAATATTTAATTTGAGCACCTTCAAGCGCAACAAGTTCGACAACCGCAGCGTGTAATTGATTCTTGTCACGAATCGGAGCGGTGCATCCTTCCAAATAGCTCACGTAACTTCCTTCTTCCGCAATAATCAACGTGCGCTCGAACTGGCCCGTATCAGCACTATTGATTCGGAAGTAAGTGGAAAGTTCCATCGGACAACGCATGCCTTTTGGAATATAACAAAAGGAACCGTCGCTGAAGACAGCTGAATTCAAAGCCGCATAAAAATTATCTCCATAAGGAACTACGGAGCCCATGTACTGTTTTATAAGATCAGGATGATTGTGAACGGCTTCTGAGAAGGAGCAAAAAATAATTCCAAGTTTGGCCAGTTTGTCTTTAAAAGTCGTCGCTACGGAAACGCTATCGAAGACTGCGTCTACCGCGACTCCTGCAAGACGTTTCTGTTCTTCAAGCGGGATTCCAAGTTTCGTATAAGTGTCGAGGAGTTCCTTGTCGACCTCTTCTAAATTTTTAGGGCCGTCTTTTTTCTGTTTGGGGGCTGAATAATAAATAATGTCCTGATAATCAATGGATGGATAGTGGACGTTTGGCCAAGTCGGCAGTTCCATCTTAAGCCAGCGCTTGTAAGCATTGAGGCGCCATTCCAACATAAAAGCAGGTTCTTTTTTCTTTTCAGAAATAAAACGGATGGTTTCTTCGCTTAACCCTCGAGGCGCGTTATCCGCTTCGATCTTGGTGACGAATCCCCATTTATATTCTCTATCGATTAACGTTTTTGCTTTATCTGCCATGATCAATACTCCTTACTACACTGCCGCCACCAAATTTTTAACTTGATGTTCTTCTTTGGCAATCGTCTCAAGCGTAACCGAACCGTAGAAATTATCTAAAAGCTCTTTAGTCCTCTGCCAAACCGGCCTGAGTCCGCACATGGAAAAATGCGTGCAGACAATTTTTTCGCGAATCACCGGATCACAAAAAACTCCAAAGGTATGGACATCAAAAGTAGAACCGCCTTCCAAAGCTTCTATAATCTCCTTTAAAGTAATTTGAGAAGCAGGCCGCGCCAAAGCATAACCTCCTTGTTTCCCTTGATGAGAAATCACAATATTGGCCGAACGAAGTTTCTGTAAAATTTTCTCGATATAAGCTGGGGAAAAATGTTCGGTTTTTACAATCTCCCGGATTGTGACCATATCAGCTGAGACATGTCTCGCCATATAAATCAAGCAAACAAGCCCATATTCGGTCTTTGTTGTAAACTTCATCTGAGCACCTTTCTTATTAAAGTATACTAAACCAGACTATTTTTGTCCAGTTTAATTTAATTTCTATAAACTGCTTAAAATAAACAACTTATGAATATAGTCCATCTTAAAATTGATACCAATAAAGAGGGACTCAAACTGGCTAGTTTTAACCTTTTTGTGCGGATTTTGAGAATAACAAGCTAATAATTTCCCAACGCTTCTTAAAATCGATTTCCGAAACAGCTGCCCGCGCACCCTGAGTGCTGAATTTTTGTTTCAATTCAACCCAAGATTTACAACCGGCATAATCAGGATCATTGGCGATAATAAAATACGGCGAAGGAAGTTCCAAGACCCTGACAGCAAGCACAAAAAGGCCTTTTTGCCGCCCAAAATGAAACCGTTGTTTAATCGCTTTCTCAGACCAAACATGGTACGGTTCGAGACGCGCCAAATCGTTTTCTTCCGTTAGATGAATAATGCCCACGGTCTGGACGTAATAACGAATGGGAGTTTTGCCAGAATTAGGTTTCGTTTGAATTGCTTGATCTAAATCATCATAAGCAATTGGTTTCAAATCTTCTTTATTCTGATGCTCGTAGGTGGGAAATAAGAAAAATTCATTGTGTTCGACTTGAAATTCACCGTTTTCTTCTCGAATACCGCCTTTGCGCAAAATGAGAATTTGTTTTCCTTGAGCAAGCGCATGGACAATGCTGGCCCATTCTTTGAATGCGATATTATTTTCTTTCTGCATTTTTTAAAGACCTCTCAAAATTTGCTCAATTGTTTCCGGAAGTTTCTTAATCAATTGAGATTTAGTAAAAATAAAGCGGCATCCATATTTTTCTGCCCGTTGGCGCACCGCTTCTTGAACATGCGAAATAAACACCACGATGGGAAACCTGGGGTTGGTTTCTATTATCTCGCTAATATGGCGAAAAATCCAATCTGAGTTTACCCCCGAAAGATCAATCACCATCATAAAGGCTGCAAAGGTTTTTACAAGTTGCGACAACTGCTCGCCTTGCGATGCGAAGTAAAGCTCGACGTTCCTGGATCGAGCAATCCCTTCAAGTTGTGATTGAAAGTATAAATCCTCAACGGAAGCTAAAATGCAGGGTTTTCTCATACCTCAATGCTGGCGTTTAAAACAAGCTTGTAGGAAAAGGGGAATCTTTCTTTGTGTTGACAGCGTCGTTCCAGGAAATTGGTATTTCATATTTTTTCCAATCGCGGTTTGAGATGAAATAAACGCGGTTCTCACGGCAGCCATAATCATAAATTTCTTTCGTGAGTTTAACATCATTCAAACAATAACGCTTCAACTCTTCCATTCTTCCCTGCTCATACAAATTAACGGCGTTCCATCCTTCGCCCGTTTTCGTAATTCCTAAAGTTGCCTGCGCGACACTATGGAGAGAGACGCGATGACCTCTGACCTTTTCGATCTCATCCATAATATCTAATACAGGTAAAGTCTCGATCGAAAGAAAAAGATACGGCGCTAAGACAGGAAGATCAAAACGCCTGATATTAAATCCAATCAAAAGTTCTGCCGATTTAAGCCGCTCCTCAAGAATTGAAAGTTCGGATTCTTCATAAATCCGGTACTCGTCATTTAAATAATCATAAATTCCTACCACCGAAACCTTCAATTTATGAAGGTTCTGGCGACCCACTTGATCAAATGTTTTTTGAGTTTCGAGATCGAGAACTAGATAATTTTGCGGCATTCGTAACCTCAATAATTCTTACAAGTTTCGCAAAGAGACGCTCGATTAGCAAGCAAAAAATAATGGGCTGGTTATCTTCTAATTTCTGTTGCAGTTTTTCTTCCCTTCAATATAATGACTCCACACAGCAATTAAGGAGATTTCAATGGCAAAAACGAAGGAATGGGCTTTAATTCTCGGCGCCTCAAGCGGCTTTGGAGAAGCTAACTCGCTTGAACTCGCACGACACGGTGTCAATATCTTCGGCGTTCATTTGGACCGCAAAACAACCCTTGCCAATGTAGACCGTATCGTAGGTGAAATTAAACGATCAGGCTGTGAAGCACAATTTTTTAACGTGAACGCTGCCGATGAAGCAAATATGGACGAGGTCATAGCTACCATTGAAAAAACCTTTCAAGAGCAGCCAGGATCACACTTAAGGGTTGTGCTTCATTCTCTTGCTTTTGGAACCTTAAAACCTTTTATCGCAGACAATCCCAATGATGCCATTACAAAAGCTCAAATGGACATGACGGTTGACGTCATGGCGCACAGCTTAGTTTACTGGGTCCAGCGACTTGTGCGCAAAAAACTTTTGGGAAAAGGTAGCCATATTTATGCTATGACAAGCGCCGGAAGTTCACGCGTTTGGAAAAGCTACGGTGCGGTTTCAGCAGCAAAAGCTTCTCTTGAATCACACATCAGACAACTCGCTTTAGAATTAGCTCCGTTGGGCGCTACTGCCAATGCTATTCTGGCGGGCGTTACGGATACACCGGCCTTAAGAAAAATCCCAGGGAATGAGTACATGATTGAAATGGCTGCAAAGAAAAATCCAAGCGGCCGCTGCACCACTCCTCAAGACGTGGCAAAAGCTATTGCAGCATTCTCAAACGGCGCTACAGGATGGATGACTGGAAATACCATCCGCGTTGACGGAGGCGAGAATATAGTTGAGTAAGATTTCTAAATTCGGTCTCGCAATTCGGTAAGAGAATGAATTCGAGCTTCAGGCGGGACGGAATTTCCGTTACCATTTCGGTCTAAAAGAAGCGCTCTAATCCCTAAACGATCCGCTCCAACAAAATCTTCCTCGTAAGTATCCCCAACATGGATGGCTTCTCCAGGTAAAACGCCGGCCTGCTTTAAAGCTTCTTTGAAGATTTTTGCTGAAGGTTTTGTTGCACCACAAACGCTTGAACTTAAAAGAAAATCGAAATATGGCTCAAGACCTAAATTTCGAACAAGGCGCGGAAGCCTTAAGTCCCAGTTTGAGACAACGCCGAGTGTAACTCCTTTTTTTCGAAGATAGGTAAGTACTTCCAAAACTTCCGGATAAATTTCCCATAAGTGCTTTTCCTCAAAAGAGCGATGGAGCACCGCAAAAAACTCATCGAAACGAGGAATGCCTCCGTGAGAATTGAAAACCTCCCGCACAAGGCTGTGCCACCAATCTCGTTCCTTCTTCTCATTTGTTTCTGCGCCTAACGAAGAAAGTCCTCCTCGCCTTTTCCAAGCAGAATGAAATTCAATTTCCAAAACTTTGGGGTCGCATTTAGCCCTAAAAGGGGAAGCTGTTTTCGCATAGATTTCGCCCACTGATGGGAAAGGGCGGAAAAGCGTCCCTCCGGCGTCAAAAAAAATAGCTCTAATTTTTTGCGGCATCTGGACTTTTTTGATTCGCTTTAATTTTCATTAAAGCTTCAGCAACTTCTTTATGGGTAAAAAAAGTTTTCTCGACCGGAATTTTGACAATATAAATGGCCTTAGGCATTGGTTTATAATCCAAATAATCAAGGCTCACCAAATCGCCTTTCTTAAGCTGGCTCAATTTCTTAAAATCTTTAAATCCTGCTCCGTCACCAACTTCAAATTCTGCTTCCTTGTATTCACCGGTTGCTGGAATCTCATAACCAACAACCAATTTCCTTTTCGCTTCATCCACATGGATAACGGTACCATCTATCTCTTGAGGGATTTCTTTGGAAAACAAGATCTTGTTCCCAGCAAGTAAGATGATTAGAAAAGCGAAAAATGCTATTGTTTTTGTAAAATCTAATTTTTTCATGACCTCACAATCAAACGTTTCCAATCTGAATTCTTCATCACGAGGCGAGCTACATAAGGGCAGGACGGAGCAACTTTAAGATGATTTTCTTCTGCGTACTTAAAACCAGCGGCTACTACTTGTTCGGCAAGCCCTTTTCCGCGGAGCGCCTCCGGAACAAAGGTATAGTGAAAATTTAAAACCTCTCCATCCTTTTCATAATGAAGGAGCGCTTTTCCTTCTGGAGTTTCAACGTAAAACTCTTGAGCTTGTGGGTCATGTTTCACATCATCCATCATTCTACATCCTTCCGCCTAAAAATAGGTGTCAAAGCATATGGTCGAAGCACTTCGGATCCGCCTTCTTCCCGATCCAAAAGACAAACTACTTGAACTACTTTAGCTCCCAAACTTTCTACAACTGAAATCGCGTTCAAAACCGATTTTCCAGTTGTCACGATATCTTCAACCATCAATACCTTCATGCCGGATTTTAAATCAGCGCCCTCTACTTGTTTTTGGAGCCCATATTGTTTCGGTTCCTTGCGGATCAAAAATACAGGAAGCTCTTTCTTTTTATCAAGAAGCGCAAAAATAGAAATCGCGGTTGCGATCGGATCGGCACCGATTGAAGGACCTCCCACGGCATCAAGAGAATCCAATTTTACAACTTCCAAAATGGCTCTGGCAAAAAGGGTAATCCCTTTTGGATGAAGCGTGACCTTACGGCCATCAAAATAGACGTCGCTCATCTTCCCAGAGGAAAGCTTAATCGGCTCTGGAAGCCTAAGAGATGCTTCTTTCCGAACAAGCGGCAGTAACTGTGCTTTTAGATCTTCTAATTTTGGCATTGGAATTTAGGTGCTCTCTTCGATTATAATCGACCCCACCATGCCCGTCAATGTAAGGGAATTTCAACAAAAACTGCTTGAATGGTTCGCCAAGCATAAGCGTATGCTCCCCTGGCGGTTACAGGGAAATCCCTACCGTATTTTCGTTGTCGAAGTCATGCTTCAACAGACTCAAATTAAAACGGTCATTCCCTACTACAAACGGTGGCTTAAGGTGTTTCCTAACATAAAAGTGCTTGCGCAGGCTCCGCTTGATCAAGTGCTGAAACTTTGGGAAGGTTTGGGTTATTACACGCGCGCTAGAAATTTACACAAAGCTGCACAAATCATTGTTGAAAAATTTGAAGGGAAGATTCCAAGCGACCTTACATCGCTCCAAAGTCTGCCTGGAATCGGCCGCTATACAGCAGGGGCCATTGCGAGCATTGCATTCCAAAAACCGGTTTCTCTGGTGGACGGAAACGTAGCCCGCGTTCTTGCGCGCATCTTCAATTTGAAAAAAGATATTTCAAAGCCAGATACCCAAAAAATACTTTACGGTCTTGCAGAAACATTGGTCTCCGAGAAAGAACCTGGAAATTTCAATCAAGCCCTAATGGAATTAGGTTCTCTCGTATGTATCCCTGAAATTCCTAAGTGTTCCATTTGTCCGGTTCAAGCTTTATGTCTGGCTTATCAAAAAGGAGATCCTTCGAAACTGCCGATTAAATCAAAAGGTGTTCAGGTCAAAGAAATTGACATGGTGGTGGGGATGCTTACCAAAAATGGAAAAATCCTTGTCCGTAGACGTCCCGAGCGCGGAATCTGGGGCGGGCTTTGGGAAATCCCGGGAACGGTTCGAGCTGCAAGTCAAACTCCGGAGGAAGCACTCAAAGAGGAATTCAAAGAAACGCTTGGCGTTGCCATAAAAATTCAAAAAAAGGTGCAGCCTATAAAACATCAATTTACCCATCGGAAAGCTTTAATCCATCCTTTTCATTGTGAGATAATCAGAAATGGAAATATTAAATCAAAAAGAACCAACATACGTTGGGCCACCGTGAAAGAATTGAAAAAACTGTCCTTTTCGGTACCACATCAAAAAATTCTCGCTCAATCAGATTATGGAAGCAACTGATCAAATCGCACAAGAGTGCCTCGCCGTAAGGAAGAATTGTGTTTTATTTGACCACCCTAATCGCGGCGTCATTGAAGTTCGAGGCCAGGACCGAATTCAATTTCTGCACAATGTTCTCTCAAATGATATCAAAAGCCTTTCGCCCGGCAACGGTGCGCCGGCTTGCCTTTTAAACGCTCAGGCCAAAATCATCGCCAACATGAACGTACTTTGTTTCGATGAATTTCTATGGCTTGCCCTGGATTACATTCTGAAAGACAAACTTTCAGATGCTCTCGGCAAACTCATTATTATGGAGCAAGTGGAATTGACAGACCGGTCTGATGAATTAAAATTGATTTCGGTGCATGGACCGAAAGCAAAAGAACTTATTCAAAATGCGCTCAAAGAAAAATCAATTCTAGAGAAGCTGCTGGATCATAAAACTTTTACTGTCGATAATACCTCGGCTACGGTCATTCGAATTAATCTCATAGGTGAAGTAGGGTACGGATTGCTAATTCCAAAAGATCGGACAGACTTGGTGTATTCAGCTCTCAAACAAAGCGGTAAACCGCTAGGACTTATCCAAATTCAAGCTTCTACATTAGAAGTTCTTCGGATTGAAGCAGGCATTCCCCGTTACGGCATTGATTTTGACGATTCACACATTCCTCTAGAAGCCGGCCTTGAAAAAACAATTAGTTTTACGAAAGGTTGCTTCCCGGGGCAAGAAATCCTGGCGCGACTTGATTCGCGCGGAGGAGTCAGTAAAAAGTTAATAGGGTTAGAGCTTAAAGGCGAGATTGCTCCGAAGAAAGGTGACCAAATCACGAAAGACAATAATGAAGTAGGTTCTATCACTAGCGCCGTTTTTTCGCCTACTCTTAAGAGAGTGGTCGCGATGGGTTATCTCAAAAAAGAATGTTGGGCTGTCGGGTCACCCATTGTAGTTGAAAGTCAGAAAATGCGCGTGCCTGCACGGGTCGCAGACTTACCTTTTTATTCTGCAAATCCGTAAGGTAAAAAAGATTCGAATAAGGTTTGAATTTTCTGGAAAAATTATGCGGCAGAAGCAATTGCGAAGGCTTCTTGCTGAAGGCGGTAAAGCTCCGCTAAAACAATTAGGCTTTCCTCTTTGAACTCCCAGCGGTTCTTGTCTTCATTGGATTTGAGCATTTGGATAACTTCTTCCCTGATTTTTTCGGCAAGGATTCCTTCGCGCATCTCTTTCCTTGTTGGAATAGCTCTCATGGCTACCGGTCCGAAAGCAGCTACTGCTTCTTCCTCAAGACGGTTTTTAATCTGCTTTTGCTCTGGTAAACTAAGTTGAATAATTCCTAAGCTCCGATTCGTGATACTTGCGGATAATTCTTGACCCTCTAAGTCGTTGTCAACCATAACGCGTAAGTAGCCACCATTTAAAAATTCTTCATTGCTTTGGACTTCAACAAAACCCAAATTCTTAGCCAATTTTCTAAAATCATTAAAATAATGAGTGCCACTGTTAGTCACGATATCTTCTCGCATCGCAGCTCTGATGCTTCGATCGCTTTCCATGACATGAATTGCAAATCGAGCGTTACCTCCTTTGACATCAACCCCTAAGCTTTCTAAAAATTGAGATGCTTTTTCTTTCACTGATTGCGCAGCGTAGATAACGGCAAAAGTGGTTTCTTGACCGGCGGTATTTTTACGAGCCTTTAGCACATCGGCCAGAAATTCCAGTTGCCCTTTCAGCATTTCTTCATCGGTATCCTTAAAAATCGGAACGACTATGATTCTAGGTTCGCTTGCTTCGCTGGAAGCAGCATTACGCATATAATCAAGAACATTCGTAAGCTGTTCGGCACGTTCTCGACTGTAACCTAATTTTTGGCGTGCGAGTTCAATATGATCGGGAGTAACGGTTAGATTGCCGCTCGTCAGAGCTTGCGCTGTTTGAATTTCTTTCAAAATTGCTTCCGTGCTTGGGCTTTCCCCGTTTTCTATTTTCTCCTTCATCCTCTTGACAGCTTTTGCAGCGGCAACTGGTTGTATGGAAAGGAGCCCCCACGCCACTCGCTCTGCATCTGGTGTAAGTAGCTTATTCGGTGGAACAATAATAGGACCAAATGTTTCAATTAATTCTTTAGGGCCAAGTGATTCTGAAACGGTTGAGGGACGGCTGGTCACAATAACATTTTTTAAACTGGGTAAAGGAGATGGAATTGCAGACGCTTCTTCTGGGATAGTAGGCCGTGGAGGTTCGCCAAACTGCTTTCTCATTTCTGAGCGCGTCAATGGCTCACCAACTCTAACTTCGAATTTATCCGTTCCTTTATAATAAGTACTTGTGTCCACATTTCCACGAGGCGTGCCTTCAGAAGGATAAAACGCAATATTCACTGTTACAGTGCTCACCTGAGGTTTTAACTCTGTTGAAGAAACAAGAAAACGAATTCCAGAACTACCGGAACGACTAGTAGGTACCAAGTTACTTTGTTCAATGAATTGTGCGTTAGAAGTTTCAGAAGTTTGCGGCAAACCGCGTGCAGCTGAGATCGTCGCAACATAACGAACCCCTAAAAGTTTCATAAGATCCACGTCCGATCTGAGAATCGCCGGAGCAGTAATATTTTTTATCTCAGCTGCAAACGTACCCGCAAAAACGCTGCCGACGACGGCATCTTCGTCTAACATCACTTTCAAATAATTTTCATTTCCCTGTTTTACATCCACTTTAGGATTAATGACGATGTACGAAATATTTTCTTTTCTGAAATGATCTCTCAAACCATCTCGATGAAATCCGCCAGTGATGATGACGGTTTTATCCTGCTGAAGCGATTTCATTTTAGTCAGAATCTTTTCGGTGAAAATCTCATCCCTCTTTAAAACCAGCCGATAAAAATACTCAAGTTCATCCATGTACGAATCTAACTTTTGAAGATCACCGGCGGATTTTGCATTCACTTCATATTTCTTTGCAAGCTCTTCAAGATGTTCTGCAATCCAGGAAGGTTTTATTTTCTCGCGATCTTTAAGGTAAAGCGCAAGTTTTTCACGGCTCATCTCAAGGCGAAAGTATTGTTCGAGAAGGCCTACGAAGCTGATGATTTCAAGCAAAGTTTTTTCATCCTCCGCTGTAAAAAGCTTTTCTTGTAGGTAGCTTTCAAATTGTTTCAACTCGGAAAAGAGTCCCTGGTGATCAATTTCATCCTGGTGAATGAGAAATTCGGCGAAAATCCGGAACGCGGGATAACCGATAAAATCGATCTTAGCTTCGTCGGCGGCTTTCGTAAGCTCAAGAAAATAGCTTCTGGGAGCGATGCCTTTGGCGCTGTCGTCCAGACGCGCAAGCAGTTTCTCAACTTTTTCAGAGTCAGGCATTTTCTTTCGAAATTCAAGTTTGAGCGCTTCCATCTCTTTCTTGAGGCCGCTTTTATTCAGCTGATCTTCAAGCTTGTGAAGCCGCATGAGGCGCACGAGATTGGGGTAGTGGGTTATTTCTTTCATATCATTCATAGATGTCAGCTGGTGCTTTTCTGAAAGCTTATTCATGTACATAAGATAATCGAGAATATCGATTTTATCGCCGGCAAATTCTTCTGTTTTTCTCGTGAAATCGAGAGCTTCGGGATTGAAAAGTTTAGGGCCTACATTTTGGATCAAGCGGTGAATTTCGTCAAAATAGGTTTTTACTTCCTCTTGGTGTTTATAGACCGACTTAAAGGTCTTTAGATTTTCCATGTAAAGACCTAGGTCCTCAATTCCGTAAAGCTCTACGGGTTTATCTGTTTCGACCGCAAAAGCATCGGCTCCCGTAATCCGTCCTTCACGCAAAAGAAAATCAACCAACTTAAGATTAGCCTCTTTCAAATAAGAAGGCTGGAGAATGGTGGGGTCGAGTTTTGAAACTGCTCCTTCAAGTTGAACCAGAGAAAATTTGTATTTTTCAACCAAGTGATTAAGAATCGCTTTAATATTTACTTGAGCTTCATAATTGGCATGCACATTTTGAATATGGACAACGAGTGGGGATGTTGGAGCTCCTTGAAATACTTCTTCGATATTGCCAAACTCTTGAGGAATTGTGATGTTGTAGGGATTGAGATCGGGTTGAATCAAAGGCGCGCTTGAGCCAACGTGCTGCATTCCAGCCGATGGAGGATTAACTGCTCCCACGTTCGAAACTGTTTCCTGAACAGCCGAAGCCTGTTGAGGATAGACATTGCCCCCGCTGATGAAGAAAAACACAACCAGCCCCGTAATTAGTTTGTTGCTGAAATATTTTCTCAAGCTTAAACTTCCTCCGCTTATTGCCAAACAGATGGCCTGCTTTACAAACGCTTTTAAAACTCCTAAATTAAAGGGTAAAAAAATTTAGCCCAACAATTTCGGTATTAGTGAAATTTTAACACAGTTAAACCATCTCTACAAGGCAAAGAGAACACATTTGAGCTATCCCATTGTTCAGAAATAAGATAGCTATGTTTTTTCTTCATAGAGGCACACCTTATTTTTACCTGTCCGCTTAGCTTCATAGAGAGCCGCATCGGCAGCTCGAAGAAGGGTGCGGCTGGCTAAAAGATTGTCCGCTCTTGCGCTGGCGGTGCCTATGCTTACCGTAAAACTGGTTACTTGATTGACATAATTAAATTTCCTGGCCTGAACCGCTACCCGAATCTTTTCGGCAATTTGACTGGCTTCTTCTTTGTTGGTATGAGGCAAAATCACACAAAACTCTTCTCCGCCAAAACGAGCTACTAAATCGTCCTTGCGGGTATTTTCTTTGATAGAAAAACTGATATTTTTCAAAACATCATCCCCAAATTGATGTCCGTAAGTGTCGTTGATCTTCTTGAAGTTATCAATATCAATCATGAGCACCGACAGTTCAAAAAGAGGATCTGTCTTCCGCGCCCCTTTCGTGTTTGCAAGTTTTTCAAGCTCCGCGTCAATCCGCGATTCCAAAACCCTGCGGTTGTAAAGCCCGGTAAGGGGATCCGTCACCACCTTGCCCCTCAACTGGACGTTTTCAAAAAACATATGAAAGTAGCGATAAAAAGCAATAGAAAGAAAAGTGATCCAACCTGCCAAAAAAGGGCTGAAGTAATCGCCCAAATAATTATTCATAAATAAAATAAAAACGCCTATAAAAAAGGCACCCGTTACCAAACTCAAGAGGACAAGACTGCGCAATACATTTCCGTTCAGGCTCAAATAAGAAGCAAGAAAAACGAAAAGAAAAATGAAAGAGGCATTCAAAGCAAGAGGAATTTTTTTGAGAAAGTCTTTTGTAACCAAATTAGCGAGCAGATTCATGTTCACAATAATTCCAGGCATCAGGCCAAGGGGAGTGTGATAATAATCATGAAGAATTTTGGAGGTAGCGCCCGCAAGAACCACTTTTCCGCCAAGCCGCTTGCTTAAATCTTTTTCCTCAAGCGCTTTCCAAAGCGGGAGATATTCAATATCTTTCAAGTTAAAGCGGTAATTAATCATCATTCCTTTTGAATCATAAAAGGGAATAAAAAAATTCCCTTGGCCTACCTTCGAACTAAACGATACTCCGTTGTGCATAATTTCAAACTTTGTCCGGTCAAGCTCCAAAAGAGAAATTAGAATTTCAACTTCCCAAGGCCAGCCGAGAATATTTCCTTCCCTGTCACGATAAAAAAGTCCGGCTCTTCGAACGCTTAAGTCTTGATCGAGGAGCTTATTGACGACTCCTGAGGCCTGCGCTCCAGCGCGAAATTCCTGAAGCGGCAGGACAAAATTCTTTTGAGCATCCACAAAGGAGGCGAGAACCACCTTGCCCGAATCTTCTAAGGCCTGAGCTAGAAGAAAATCATCGGCTGGTTCGCCTTTCCCTGAAAAAATAAAATCGAGCCCCACAAGACGCGGATTTGCAGCGGTGATCTTATTGAGAAGTTCCGCATAAATCCGTCTTTTGAAGGGCCACTTCGCATGAATTTTTTCTATGGATTCATCATCAGCTGCGATCACAACAAAATCATTTAGAATCGGGGCGTGCCGATTGAAGATGTGTCTGGTGGCAAATAAAAAATCTTGGGTCTTAAGTTTTGGAATTTCAAGCAGAGAAAAAGGATGAATAATGCCGAGATAAAAAATAGAGACGAACAAACCAACTATAACGGATTTTAAAAGAGAAGAAACCGTATCTCGGCTCATCCCACCACCTATTTGTCTCGCCGCTTGAAAGCAGCAAGATCCTTCCTCAAAGATAAAAGAGCGCGCTGCTTCCTTTTATTACTACTCACGCCAGCACACTCTTTACAAGTAGGTGGTGGGATCATGGAGAAAATGGTAACACTAAAGAGGGTGACAATTCTAAGATGTTTTTACGCCTTCACGTGCTTCACGAATGCGGTCTCCGACCACCGAAACAATGCGCAGGTCAAAGCCAAGATATTCGGCGAGACAAATATTCTTCCCGGGATATTTTGTTTTGGCTTCCGAAATAATTCGCGGGATATCTTGTACAACATGCTTCCCTGCCTGTACAAAATAAGGGATGACTACTACTTCATCTGCTCCCCGACTTAAACAAAGCTCGATTCCTTCAGGAATATTTGGAGATCGGATTTCCAAAAAAGCAGCTTGGAAAATAGTGGCGGGTTCTTTTTTATGGAGGGTTTCGATAACTTGGTCAATGGCGTCATTCGACCCCGTCAATTTACTTCCATGGCCGACCAACAAAACTGCTCGTTTCATAAAAGCAAAAGGGGTCAACCCTACCCTTTATAGGACTTGACCCCTTCTCCTAAAGAATGTTTTTCAAGCCTTAAGCGTGAGCAGTCGCAACTTCCCGAACTTCTTCGGTCAGTGCAGTGCTCAAGTATCGCTCGCCTGCACTCGGAAGAATGACGACAATCAATTTCTTTTTATTCTCAGGCCTTCTCGCTACTTCAAGCGCTGCATGTACGGCAGCTCCCGATGAAATACCGGCCAGAATTCCTTCTTCTTTGGCAAGACGGCGGGCCATTTTGAAGGATTGATCACTTGAAACTTGAACAATTTCATCGATGATCTTTGTGTTCAAAATATCGGGAACAAATCCTGCGCCAATTCCCTGAATTTTGTGCGGCCCGGGTTTTCCACCAGAGAGCACTGGGGATTCCACAGGTTCTACTGCAATTGCTTTGAAAGATGGTTTTCGAGGTTTAATCACTTCTGCAACGCCGGTGATCGTTCCGCCGGTTCCGATTCCGGAAATCAAAATATCCACCTTTCCATCTGTATCGCGCCAAATCTCTTCAGCGGTGGTTGTCCGGTGGATTTCAGGATTTGCAGGATTTTTGAATTGTTGCGGCATGAAAGAGTTTTTATTTTCGCTGACCAGCTCTTCTGCGCGCTTGATAGCACCCTTCATTCCCTCAGAGCCTGGTGTCAATACAACTTCTGCTCCGAGCAACCGAAGAAGCATGCGGCGCTCAAGGCTCATGGTTTCAGGCATGGTCAGAATCAAACGATAACCTTTCGCAGCACAAACAAAAGCAAGTGCAATGCCTGTGTTACCGCTGGTAGGCTCGATAATAACCGTATTTTTATTAATCAGACCCTTCTTTTCGGCATCTTGAATCATACTCACGCCGATTCGGTCCTTGACACTTGATAGAGGATTAAAGAATTCGCATTTTGCTAAAATATCCGCATCAATGCCTTGAGCGACTTTCTTGAGACGTACAAGGGGGGTATTGCCAATTGTTTGGGTAATATCGTCGTAGATTTTCATAAGAAGCTCCCGCTTTGAATTAAGTCGAAGATTCGGTTTGGTATTTAATGGTATAAATAGAAGATTAAAGGGTTATTGTAACAACCTATCTGATTGAGTCAAGAAAAATTCGACAGTTTAAGTTACTGTAAATCATAAACTTATACTAAAATGATAGGACAAAGCCTTATATATGGAAATAACGCCCGAAGAACTAAAATCAGTTTTAGACAATGGAAAGCAAGTGGTTGTCATCGACATCCGAGAACCTGTTGAGCACACCATCTGTCATTTAAAAGAAGCAAAACTCATACCGATGAAAGAATTTCCGAATCGAATTCATGAACTGAATCCCAAAGATTTTATTGTCCTTTACTGTCATCATGGAATTAGAAGTGCGCAAGTCGTTTTATGGCTTGAACGAAATGGGTTTAAAAATGCGAAGACCCTCGAGGGAGGAATTGATGCTTGGGCAGAAACCGTCGATCCTTCGATGAAACGTTACTGATTAGCGTCCCAGTAATTTTTGAACCGTTTTAGATGTTCGATCATCACCGGTTTTTTACGTGGATCTCGAAGGATGAATGCCGGGTGGTAAAGCACCATAAATTTAACGCCGGGAAAATCAGAGCGGTCAAAAAAATTTCCTGCCTCACGCTCCATTGAGAAATCTTTTTTATCTTCAATGATATGTTTTAACGCCGTCGCTCCTAAAAGCAAAATAATTTTTGGTTTTGCCAGTGCAATTTGTTTTTTTAAAAAGGGCATACACGCATTTACTTCTTCTTGCTTAGGGGCGCGATTCTCAGGAGGCCTGCATTTCACCACATTGATAATCAAGCTTTCCTGATTTGTATCAAATCCAACCCCTTTCATTAATTCATCCAAAAGCTTCCCTGCCCGCCCCACAAAAGCTTTCGCCTGAAGGTCTTCATTTTCTCCGGGCCCTTCTCCGATCATGAGTACTTTCGCGTTTGGATTGCCTCGGTCCACTACGATATTATGCCGGGAAGAAGATAGTTCGCATTTCGTACAATTAGACTTGACGAGCGCTTCTTTAAACTCAGCATAGGTTTTGGCATCTAAAATTTTATTTTGAGTGGCGTCAAATAAATCAAATTGCGTCATAAAATTAGTATATTCCCTTTTTATAACCCTGCAAAATAATATTTACGATAAAGCAGCTTTTCTCAAACTCTGGTTTTGTGATATGATAATCTACAATGACACAATTACTTAAAGGATTTTGGAGCCTCATCTTAGCCGTTCTAACCTGGGCTTTTATCGCATTGAACACGCTATTTGTATTCATCGGTATCCTTCTCCTAAAACCATTGGATTGGAATGGCAAAATTACTTACCGCATTGCAAATCTCTGGGGAAAACTCATTGTCCGAATCAATCCATTCTGGCACATAAAAATTTCGGGCCGCTCCCACATCAAAAAAAATACCGCCTATGTCCTGGTTGCCAATCACACCAGCCTTGCTGATATTGTGTGCCTTTATTGTCTCGGAAAAAACTTCAAATGGATTGCTAAAGCAAGTCTCTTCAAAATCCCATTCTTCGGTTGGACCATGTCGCTCCTCGGCTATATTCCTCTGAAACGGGGAGAACACGGAAGCATTCGCGACAGCTTTCAAGAAGCGCAGAAGTGGCTTGAAAAAAATGTTTCTGTGCTTTTCTTCCCGGAAGGCACAAGAAGTCGCACTGGGTCGTTAGGTGAATTTAAAAACGGGGCATTTAAACTTGCTTTGCTGGCCAAAAAACCAATCGTTCCAATTGTAATACGCGGAACCGGTGAAGCTATTTCCAAAGGTAAAGCAACCATGGCAACGAAAGTAAGCGGTTCTGTCAAAGTGCTTCCTCCCGTTGAAGTAGCTCATTACCATGAGGAAGATTATGACGTGCTGAAGAAAAAAGTCTGGAACTTAATGAATGAGGAACTAGCAAGCGTTTGAAGCTTTTTGTCTTAAGAATTTTTCTCGGCAATCTCTCCTGCCCAAGGCAATTTGTACTGCTCTCCCTGATACGCTTTCACCATCAGCACAACCCAAAGCACAACTCCAAGGATGGACAGAAGACCACTTGCGATCACCCCAAAAACTGGGACTAAGGCAATAATCCATTGGGTTACAAAAATAACCCCAAAAACAACGATGGACTGCATGGCATGAAAGCGGACGAACTTATTCTTCTTTTCAATCAACAGGAAAATCAGGCCTGTTATAAAACCTAAAAGATAAGCAAGTAAAGCCGCAACGTTGGGTTTAATCCCTGTATCAGTCGTACCTAATTGTTTTTCGTTTTCTGCCATGAGAATATTCCTCCTCGATTAAAGTTTTGATTTCTTTTTACTATTTCTTCTGAGTCTTCGCTTCTTCAAGAGCAAACATTTTTTCAATTAGAGCCAATTTCTTCTTCGCTTCCTCAACCAACTCTGAAGGATACTCAATAGCTACAAGAGCATCTCGCGCTTCCTGCCAGTTACCCTGTTTTAATAGGTCAACAGCTTGTTCATATTGTTTTTGAGCCTTTAAAAGTCCTTCGGCGGTATTCTGGCGCACCGCTTTTTCCTTAAGACCAATATCGACGGTAAGCGCTTTCAAACTTACGATAGCTTCCGGTTTCGGGCCTGCTTCTGCTCGAATAGCAGTCTGAAGTTCGGTGTCAAGCTGGCCAAAGGCCTGCGGATAATCTGTTTTGGCACCCTGAGGACGGCTTTCAAACGCGGCGATTCGCTTTTTAAGCTCCTCCATGATTTGAAGCGAATGGTCCCATTCTTGTAATTCCAAAACTGGAAAAAGTGCCTGGTAAGATTTAAAAATACCGTGAACTTCGGTCAATAAATTTTGGGTCAACAGGTATTGATTCAGAATAGCAATTTTCCCGATCACATCATTAATGTAAGGCCTGAGCATCACCAAAGCCACCGCCCGGTGAACTTTTGGATCGTTTTGGTAAACGGGAAACTCTAGCGATTTAATAAAAAGTTCACGGGCGCTAACATAATCACCTTTGTCAAAAGATTGGACCGCTGCTGGATAAGATTTCTCAAATGTCTTCGTGAGGCTGCGCACATACAGCCAGCCAAGCAGAATTTTCCTTTTCTGTTGTTCGGATGCAAGCATCTTCTCGAAATCTTCTTTTTTCCACACCGTAATCTTTGGTTTCTCCGCAAGCTTTGCGGGGAAAGAAACTTGTTTCTTTAAAATTTCTTCTTCATCCTCGCTCAACTTGCGCGGAATGGTAACTTTAAAAGACTCTGCCAGCTGAGCACGTTCTTCTTTCGTAAGAAGAGACTCCGCCGTTTTCGAGGGTTGTTTTCTCTGAGGCATTTGTGTGGATTCAAGTTTAGAACGTTCCTGTTTGTGGGGTAACGCAAGAAATTTAGGAAACTGAATCGAAAATTTCGGAATTGAAACTCCTGCCTTGAAGAGAGCGAACGCTGAGCCTCCGATCAAACCAATGGCAACCAAAAGAATAATAATTTTTCCAGGAATGGGCTTCTTGGTTTTGGGTATTTGAGATGTCGGAGAGACCACATTTGGAATTGAGGCCTGCCCACTTTCTCCACCATCAGGCACCAAGGAGGTTGTCCAAAAACAATTGGGACAGCGGTGGAATTCCCGGTCCTGAAGCTCAAAAGCATGGTTACAGTGGCTGCAACGGTATTTCATTGGTAGGTAATAGTTTAGGAGGGAAACCACTAAGAATCAATTTGAATTTATCGTCTGTCAGTTTTTAAAAAGGTCCGTCACCACGAGATCTAAATTGAAACCGTGTGGCCCAATTGGTCTAAAACACGCGTAACCGCTTCCTTTAAAGCATCGCTTTTAAAAATAATGCCGTCGTAATCCAAGTCCTTTAAAAACGGGAGAATCTCAGGTTCCGAATACCCCGTAACAAAATACACTGGAAGATGAGCAAGCCCCTGGACCGCTTTCAAAATGGGAAGAATTTGGCCCCCATTGGCGCGCGGAAGATAAAAATCAATAAAGAGAACGTCTGGCCTGATCTTGATGATCTCATCAATAATCCGATAACCATTTAGGGCACGGAAGGTTCTGATCTCATAGCGGGGGTGCTGAATCATCTCTGGAATCAGCCCTAGAAAATCTAAATCGTCATCAACAAAAATTGCTACTTTTCGGTCTCCCATGGTTGTAGTGTTAAAAACTCCTTGGACTTTTCGTCTTCTAAAGCATACCACGGGACGGGACGGGATTGAAGAGGGGAGGAAGCAAATCAAATCTTATTTTTTTTTAAAAAGCCGGGAACGCTTTAAAAATTGAAATTACTGAAGAATTTTAAAAAGAGGGCGCAGATCTAAATTCGCTTAATATTTAATAACTCGGCGCTGTCGCGAAATGAAACGGGCGCTCGAAAAAATCTTTCCCGCCTACTGAAGTGATATCGTTATGATGAGCGCCTTTAATTTCAAAAAATTGCTTCGGCTCAGGTGCTTTCTCGAACAAACGTTTTCCCATAGAAAATGGAACGATTTCATCCTCTGTCCCATGAAGGACAAAAACCGGGCTCTTAATTTGAGAAATTTTAGACTCATTATCCAAGAGGAAATCTTTTAATAGGAAGTCAGGGGCTATCCCGTAATGATGTTTTGCAAGCTCCTTCAGGGAAGTAAATGGGGCTTCCAGAATGACGGCCTTGAATTTTTCCTTTGCTGCCAGTTCGATGGCTGGTACTGCACCGATCGATTCTCCATAAAGAATGATGTTGGAAGGGGTGGAACTTTTCTTTTCTTGAAGCCACTTTAAAGCAGCCTGAGCATCTTGGCAAAGATCACTTCCATGCTTGATTTCCCCTTCGCTTTTGCCATAACCTCGATAATCCACGAGCAACACGGAAATGCCGCGGCTCACCCATTCTTTCGCCTTAGGCAGGCGGACGGAAATATTGTCAGCGTTACCATGAAAGAACAGAAGATATAAAGTTGATTTTTTGAGTTGGAGAAACCAACCGTGAATACGAACGCCGTCTTTTGTCTCACACCAAACATCATCTGCAGCCAAACCAAAACTTTCTGGTTTTAACGAAAACTCCTTAGTTGGGAAAAAGACCATTGAAGTAATCATTTCACTACCTCTTTTACTTGCTTTTTCATCATAAATTAACTATATTAAAAGAAGCATGGAATTTCTACAAAATATTATCTGGATTATCATCGCTTATCTGATTGGCTCCATTCCTACAGGATACCTTGTTGCTGAACACGTCAAAGGGATTGATATCCGGGAACACGGAAGTGGCAACGTCGGCGCCACTAATGTTTTCCGCATCATGGGTAAAAAATGGGGGAGTTTCGTTCTTATCTTTGACATTTTGAAAGGATGGATTGCCACTGCTTTATTAGCCCCTACTTCCGACGCATTTCCAGAAATAAGCATTCCATTGAGACAATTCCTATTTGGAGCAGCTGCAATCGCAGGCCACACTTGGACGCCCTGGCTTAGGCTAAAGGGCGGAAAAGGCATTGCGACATCGGCAGGTGCGCTCATTGGAATTTTTCCTTTTGCTACGATCTTTGCAACCTTAATCTGGGGATCTTGCTTTATCATTTGGGGCTATGTTTCACTAGCCTCAATCACTGCTGCCATTATTTTCCCAATTCTCCTGCTCATCTTCCATCGAAACATGATAGCTTTTCCTGAAATTTTTCTCATCAGTTCGGCACTCGTTGCTCTTTTAGTCTACAATCACCGAGCCAATATCAGCCGACTAAAGCGCGGGGAAGAACCTCGCGTCAACCTTTTCAAAGGTAAAAAACCACCCCCTACTTCTTCCCCGTAGCACCAAAAAAATTGTAAAGCCAAGCAAAAAGCGCTCCTGTAACTGCGCCATCCAAAAGGGCATAACCTGTTCCAATCAACACCGAAATAAAATTAGGCTCTGCTTTATAACCTGGATAAACGGAACTTGCAAACCAAAGAAAAGTAAGGCCGTACGTGGGTACAATCAGATTGATCAACCCCACCATAAATACGCTTGCACCCCAAAGAACGCCGCCTGCTATGGCCAAACCTTTGATTGAAAGTTTCCCCTCATTCATGATGGCTCCTCCCACGTTTGAAAGTTTCTTTACGGCTTAAGCGCTTCCTTAACCAGTGGCTCTAATTCTCCGCGCTCATGCATTTCATGAACAATATCACAACCTCCAATCAACTTGCCATTAATAAACACCTGGGGAAAAGTGGGCCAGTTGGAAAATTCGGGAAGCTTCTGCCTTAGTTCAGGATTGGCAATGATATCGCGTGTCGCAAATGGAACGCCAAAACCCTTGAATAATTGAACTGTTGCGGCTGAAAATCCGCACTGCGGAGACTCCGGAGTTCCTTTCATATAAATCAAAATTTTGTTAGCTTTGACATCCGATTTGATTTGTTCTAATGGATCTTGAGACACAACTTCCTCCTTTGAATATTATCATTCAATAATGTGCAAATCATCTTTCTGTGAAGACTTCTTTGTTTGCTCATCAGGCGTACGAGTCTTAATCTGAACAGCATGGATTCGTCCATCCTCAAATGCTACTTGGAGAGATTCTTGAACCAGCCGGTGTTGGTCAATCAGCATCTTCCCTTTGAAAACGGAAGAGACCACCGAAATTTGGAAATGGTCTCCCGTGCCGGTCATGTCCTCAACTTGGACTTGAGCGTCGGGAATTGCTTTCCTGACTAGATCTGCAATCTCACTTAGAAGATTCATATTTAAACGTTTTCTGTACGGGTTCAAGGGTTTTCAAAAACTCAGCGGCCGAAACATACCCTGTAATCCGTGATTGATGAACCTCATTACCCTTTGGGTCAAGAAATAAAACGGTTGGAACCCCTAATATTTCGAAACGATTTATCGGCTCCATCGCTTCGGGGGTGTTTGGATTGGTCGCGTCTACTTTTAAACGCACAAACGGTTCAAGCGCCTGAATGACTTGAAGATTTGTATAGGTGTAACGCTCAAGTTCATGACAAGGAATGCACCAATCGGCGTAAAAATCAATGACAACGGGTTTTCCCGCTTGTTTCGCCGAACTGATTCTTTCGGGTGTATAAGATTCCCACATAACTCCAACGGTTGGTTTTGATTGAAGAAACAACACAGCTGCTAAAATAGCGGCTACCCCTGCTAATCGCTTAACAATTTTAAAGAGAGGTTTCTTATTCCCGGTTTGATCTAAGAAACCAAGATAAATCCCGCCGGCCACAAGAGCTGTTGGAATAACAAGTGGGAGAAAATCAGGATAAAGTGAAAGGGTGAGATAAAAAAGCGAAAGACCTAAAAGTACAACGCCAAACACTTTCTTAATCCACACCAACCATTCTCCTGATTTCGGAAGTTTAGTAAGCAAGCCTGAGAACGTCCCTAAAATAAGATAAGGAAGTCCAAGGCCAAGTGCCAAAACAAAAAACACCAAAAATCCAGACAAGGGATTACTCAACTGTCCCACAAGGGTAAGGAGCGCTATGATGGGCGGTCCGATGCAAGGTGCTGCAAAAATACCGACGAAAAGCCCTGAAAGAAAAATTCCGACGTTCCCCGCTCTCCGTTTTCCCCCGACCCAATTTAGAACAGAAGAAGGAACTTGAAACTCATAGAGACCAAACATGCTTAAGGCCAAAACAAACATCAGAAGTGATATGGCTAAAAGCATCCATTGATTTTGAATCGCAGCTCCAAAAAAACTTCCGGTCGCAGCTGCAAAAACACCAAGGAAACTATACATCGAAGCCATGCCAGCCACATAAAGAAACGCTTTGCCGAACGCAACGGACAGACGTTTTTCATTGCGTCCACCAAAAAGAGCAACCGTTACAGAAAACATAGGATACACACAGGGAGTAAGGTTGAGGGCGAGGCCGCTTAAGAAAATTCCGATAAAAGCTAGGGGTGATAATTCCATATTGAGATTGAGTCTAAAACGATCGGTTTATAAAATCAATGAGATATTAATGGGGTGGGATAATCCCATCTTCAAGCCAGCGGTATTTTCCGTCAAGGGCATTGCGCGCAATGCGGTAAGCGTACGCATCATCATTCTTAAATATAGAACGGAAATGCATTCGGACTCTCTTACTTGCATCACGGCAAAAAAGATCGGCTAATTCGATGGAGCTGCTGTCTTGAGGATTTTTGGAAACCAAAAGCGCAGCTCGAGCACAACTTGCTGCCATCGCAAATAAATCCGTGCCGATATTAACAACTCGGCCAAGCAAGCGCTGCTTTTTTTCAAGCCCTTGCTGGTAAAGCATCATCGCATGAAATAAATTCCGTGCCAGACGATGGGCAGATCGGTTGACAAATGAAGCATGATGCCTAAGTTCTTCTGGGATCTGGCTCGTATCTTTAGTAACCAACCAATAAAGCCATTGTTTGGGATACCAAAAAATGTAAAACACGATCAAATTCAAAACCAGTTTTAACTTTGTGAAAATGCCTACTTCCTTATTTAGAAGCGGTAAAATCCGCCTGGCATGCGGATCCAGTGCTTCGCGCGCGATAAAAAGACGCATAATTTGGCTCGTTCCCTCAATGATGGTATTAATTCGAGAATCCCGCATCACACGCTCAACCGGAATCCCTTCTTCGCCGCGCGCTTTCAAGGAATCTGCGGTTTCATAACCGCGCCCGCCCCTGATTTGAACGGTTGCATCGACAATATGCCAACTTGCTTCCGTGCAAAACAGTTTCGACATCGCTGCTTCAAGTCTGATATCAAAATTTTTCTTATCCGCAAAAGCAGCGGAAAGCCAGGTCACACTTTCCATTGCAAAAGTGGTCGACGTCATTTGAGCAACTTTAGCCGCAATCGCTTCATGATGTCCGATGGGAGCACCCCATTGGACCCGTTCATTTGCCCACTTACGCGTTACTGCCAAACACCATTTAGCTCCTGCCGTCACAGCAGCAGGCATCGCAAGACGGCCTGTATTTAAAGTGACCAAGGCAAGTTTCAAACCTTGACCCAGACCAAGAAGAATGTTTTCTTTGGGAACTTTGACATTTTTAAAGCGAATGAGTCCATTCTGAATCCCGTTAAGTCCCATAAACCGGCAGCGATGAACTGTTTCAACCCCGCTCCAATTTGTTTCAACGATGAAAGCTGTGATTTGTTTTTTCTCGCGGCCCTTTACAATTTTGGCCGGTGTTTGTGCCATCACCGCAATAACGTTAGCAGCGGGACCGTTGGTACACCAAAGCTTCTCACCGTTTAAAATATAATAATTTCCATCTCCGCTTGGAACAGCTGTCGTTGTCATATTAGCGGGATCGCTTCCTACATCAGGTTCGGTAAGCGCGAAGGCTGAAACTTCTCCTTTGGCAAACCGCGGCAAATATTTTCTCTTTTGCTCTTCAGTCCCAAAAAGCATAAGCGGTTGCGGTACTCCGATCGATTGATGAGCAGAAAGCCATACGGCGGTTGAAGCGCAATAACTTGCCACAAGGTGGATAACACGGTTGTAATTCACCTGCGATAAATGAAGCCCGCCATACTCAGCCGGGATTTTCATTCCAAAACAACCGAGTTTGGCTAAGCCATCGATGACATGACGCGGAATTTCGCCTGTGCGGTCGACTTTATCCGGATCTAAATTTTCTTTAAGAAATACTCCGACCTTTCGGCAAATTTCATCTCCGATTTTCCGATCGCCTTCGCTTTGCTCTGGATAAGGCAGGATCAAATCCCAGCGGACATTGCCAAGAAAGAGACCGCCAATAAAACTCGGAAACTTCCACTCTTTCTCGCGCGCTTCTTCTGCGATTTCAATTGTGGTTTGTTTCTTTGGAATGCCTGCTTCAGGTTTGTCGGAAATTTTCATATGTATTATCTTTCGGCAAAATCAAATAAATCCGAAGTTAATTTATAAACGATCTAACCTTCATTTTTCTCTACCTCTTAAAAACAAAAACAATGAAGAAAATGGCGGCCCCTGTAAGCACAATAATCGCGCCCGTGGGAAGATCAAACAAATAAGAAATGAACAACCCCGTCAAAACAATGGCTTCGGCGAAAACAATACTCCAAAAAACTAACTTTTGAAAGGAGTGGCTGATCAGTTTAGAAATAGACACAGGGATAATTAAAAGTGCGCTTACCAAAATGATTCCCAAAATTTTAATCCCAAGCACAACGGATACCGCTAAAACGATATACATTGCCAATTGAAAAAAATCGGGATTAATCCCAGCCAGATAGGCCATTTCACGGTCGAGCGCAAGGAGCATAATCTTCCGCCGATTTACAACCAGAAAGCCGCCAATCAAAATACTCAAGCTCACAATAATGATAATGTCCGACTGCTTGATCATCAAAATATTTCCAAAAAGAAATCCGATTAGTTCGGGCTGGTAACCGCTCTTAAGGCTCATCAAGAGCACGCCAAGTGCCATGCCTGTTGTAAAAATCAGACCGATCGCCGTATCTGAAGAAACGCTTGTCTTCTTCTCAAGAAAAAACATACCGACTGCAAAAATCAAACTGGCGATCAAAGCGGTCACAAGAGGATTCATGCTGAGGAGAACTCCTGCGGCAACACCGGCAAGTGAAGCATGCGCAATCCCATCGCTAAAAAAAGCCATCTTGCGAAGCACTACAAAAACACCGAGATAAGCCAGAAGGCCGGCTAAGAGGATTCCGGCAACAAGCGCCCGTTGCATGAATGGATAATGAAACAAATCTAACATTTTAGTGTTTGTGTTCCTGGAAACGAACTTCCTGCCCGTAAAGTTTTTCAAGAACCTCTTTTGTAATTGCATCCTTTGGTTTTCCGAAACAGATGAGATCACGGTTCAGACAAATAATTTGATCAGCAAATTTGTAAACCATATTGATTTCGTGAGAAATCAAAAGTACGGTTGCTTGGTGGGCTTGGTTCAAGTGGGCTACAATATCATAAAAACCTTTTGCGCCTACCGCATCTACTTCACTGATTGCTTCATCCAAAAGAAGAATGGAGGGGTCGTTTAAAAGCGACCGGGCGATCAAAACGCGTTGAAATTGCCCTCCTGACAAATTGCCAATTAGCGTATTCTCATGCTGCTTCATATCCACTTCCAAAAGAGAATGCTTGATTTTCCGAGGCTCCACGTTCTTAAAAGCAATTTTTAAAAATTCCCCTGTCGTCATTGGAATTGTGCGGTCAAAAACAAATTTTTGAGGTACGTATCCGATTTTCTCAAGTGTGGCTTGAACAGGTTGATCGTTGACTAAAACGCGCCCGCGGTAAGGAACCAAACCCAAAATGGCGCGGATCAAAGTCGTTTTTCCAGAACCGTTGGGCCCAACGATAGCCACAATTTCGCCTTTCTTAATTGAAAAATTAAGGTCATTCAAAACAGTATTCCCATTATAGTTCACGGAAAGATGCTCTACCTGTAAAATACTTTTATTCATTGCTTAAGGCCTCACGAATCGTATGGGCATTGGCCAGCATCAAAGCCAAGAAACTTTTTCGGTTGCCTGATCCCCCCATGGGATCAAGTTCGTACAAACGCAGGTGAAAATCTTTTGCCACAGATTCCGCTTCTGTTTTTGAAACAGCTGGTTCTGAAAACAAAATCTTAATCTTCTGATCACGAATCATATCTCCCAAATGTGCCAAACGCTTTGGTGTCGGCTCGCTTCCATGCGACGACTCAATATTTCCGATCACTTCTAACCCATAATCGCGTGCGAAATAACGCCAACCGTCGTGAAACGTAATGATTTTCCGTGTGGGTAAGTTCGAAAACATTTTTCGGATACTTCTGTCCGTTTCATCCAATTGTCTAATGTAGCGGTCCAAATTGCTCTGGAATTGATCTTTTTTCTCAGGTTCAAGATCCGTCAGTGCATGAGCAATATTTTTTGCAATGATCTTGGCATTCGCAATTGAAACCCAATAATGAGGATCTTCCCCTCCAAGCTTTACTAGATCAATTCCTTCATCCACAGTTACCATCTTAACTTTTGGTAAGCTTTCTCCACTCGCTTTTACCCAATCGTCCAAACCATGGCCGATCATAAAAATGATTCGAGCATCTTCTAATTCTTTGACTACTTGAGGAGCTAATTCAAAAGTGTGGGGGTTAGCCCCTGCTGGTAAAATGGTAACTACTTTAGCTTCTCCCCCTCCGGGCTTAAAACCCATGGGTTCTGAGGAAGCGATATGTTGTGCAATGTCTGCAAGCGGAAAAATAGTTACGGCAATTTTTAAATTGGTTTTGCCCTCTGCTCTTGTGTTTGCACTGAAACACAACATTACAACCATCAAAACGAAAAAAGTTGAAAAAATCCGTTTAACTCTTTTGGCAAGCACGGCAAAGACCCTCCAACTGTAAAAAATGTCGTTCGATTTGAAATCCTCTTCCCTGCTTCAACTTCCGAAACGATTTCTTCATCGCACGCGAAACTCGGTCAAGCTCGCACCCTTTCACTTCTTCAGAGCGGCCGCAGTGCCGGCAAACTGCATGATGATGATGCGTAGAAACACCGTTACAAAGCGCGTAAGCGGCCTTCCGTTTCTCTAAAAAGATTTCTTCCGTAATCCCCAGGTTTGTAAAATCAGCTAAGTTGCGATAAACAGACTGGAGCCCTGCTTTTGGAATTCGGCGACGAACTTGGCCGCACAATTTTTCAGCAGTTAGGGTAGCGCGCTTTTTTTGGAACACATCCAAAATTGTTTTCCGGAGCGGCGTAATTTTAAAGCCTTTTTCTTTAAGAATAGCGAGATGGGATTCCATAGGTTTTTCCTAAATGGAAATAATTTCCATTTATAAAAGTATATCATTCACGGGTGTGAAAATCAATAAGACGAGAATGCTTAGCGATTTCTTAAGACCTAACGACGGACAAAGAAAAGGAGGGTAAATATTGCTGAATTGAGCGGCTCCACTGATTGCGGACCGCTAAAAATTGCTGGCGGGCATCTTGAACACGTTCAAAGGCGGTTTTAAGAATGGCGTCGGATTTGTTCGAAAGCTGATTATAAAGAAGAGCGTATTCCTTAACGTGCATTTCCCAAGTTTGAAGCGCGTGCTTCAGTTGTTCATAGCGGCCCTTAAGTATTTCTGAAGCGGCATTTCGGATTGGATGGAGCTCATTGCTCAAATGATATTCCACAGCTTCTTTCTCAGCGGTGAGCCTGGCAGCAAGAATGTGAAAATTTGAAACGCGCTTCAGATCTTTAGCGAAACCGATACGATCCATAAGCGCAATCAACCATTTACTTGGATCCCAATGATACCATTTGTAACCATTTCGATAATCAGATGGAAACCGGTGATGAAAGCTGTGATAGCCTTCCCCATTGGTAAGAAGTGCAACGAACCAGTGATCTTTCGCAGAAACGTGAATATCATAAGTCGGCCTACCGAAATAATGACACACAGAATTAATAAAGAATGTGGTGTGATGCACAAACGTAACTCTTGCAACCACGCCAATTAGAAGAGCTCCGAGAAGATGTCCAGTTAAAACACCGATGACGGCCGGCAGCAAGACGCTTGCCACTAACGCCCAAAGGACATAATGTTTGTGTTGATGCATGATCAGCTTATTTTGCTGGAGATCTTTAACATTGCTGTAGTCAATAATATGGTTTCGGAAGATAATCCACCCTATATGGGCATAAAAGAAACCTTGTTTGATGTTGTATGGGTCGCGCTCTGTATCTACATATTTATGGTGATCCCGGTGCTGGGAAGCCCATTGGTAGACTGATTCTTCGAAAGCGGCTGCGCCGAAAAATAAACTTAAAAAAATGATGACGGGGTTGGTTTTGAATGTTCTGTGAGCAAAAAGCCGGTGATATCCGACGGTAATGGACATTCCCGTTGCGACTGTCCAAAAGGCAAAAATTGCGATTTCTGACGCAGAAACACCGTATGCGTAAATATAGATGGGCACACCAATTACAGCAACAGCGAACATAGCGCTGAAGAAAATAAAATTTCTCCAATTAATAGTCTTAAGCATCTGGGAAATCATCTTTTTGTTATGGCAACGGCTATTATCTCATATTTCTTAAGCCTAGCCAACTAGAATTATACCATAAAAATCGGCCTTTTTTGTCCAATCCCCGCTCAAGTGGCTAAAAATACAAACGGTCAAACTGCAGTGTTCATATCAACATTACTCAAACACATTTTGAAAAACCAGTTTTTCGTTCATTTTGCCGAAAAATTCTGAAAATATTTGGATTTTCGCGTTTTTTTCTTTGCGATGAAAAATAAATCTGTTAAAATGCTGTTGATAATTTTTTCAGAATAGTGCTTGGAGCCGACTACTCCAAGGGCAAACCGGGGGTGAAATGAAATTTCAAGGAAAAATTTTAGTGATTGGTTGCGGTTCTGTTTCGCAATGCGCTCTCCCGCTCATCCTCAAATTGACTGGCGTCTCTCCAAAAAATGTTACCATCACGGACCCTGTTGACAACCGCGCCCGCGTTAAAGATGTTTTAGATCAAGGCGTCCGTTACGTTTTCGAAAGAGTCGTTGAAGATAATTACAAAACCTTGCTTGCAAAATATGTCGGCCTCGGAGATCTTATTATTGATCTTGCCTACGATATTGATTGCTGTGCTATTCTCCAATGGTGCCACGACAACAACGTTCTCTACATTAATACATCGGTCGAGCTGTGGCACCCTTACCAAGGAGCTGAGGGGAAACACCCTACGGAATTGACTCTTTACGCCAGACACATGGCCATGCAGAAAACCATGAAAAGCTGGAAGAACCCCAAAGGGGCTACCGTTATTATGGATCACGGGGCAAACCCGGGACTTGTTTCGCACTTCACGAAGCAAGCACTCATTGAAATTGGGGAGAAGATTTTAAGAGAAAAACCAAAGGACCCTCGTAAAACCCAATTAGAAATGGCCCTTAAAGACCTCAATTTTTCAAAGTTGGCACAACTTGAGGGTGTTAAAACCATTCATATCAGTGAGCGCGACACCCAAATTACAAACCGCCCGAAAGAAGTCGATGAATTTGTCAACACGTGGAGCATTATTGGATTCTATGAAGAAGGTGTAGCGCCTGCTGAACTGGGTTGGGGCACGCACGAACGTTATATTCCAAAAGGCGCGATGTTGCACAAAGAAGGACCAAGAAATCAAATTTGCCTTCGAACGAAAGGGGTTAATACGTGGGTTCGTTCGTGGGTTCCATGCGGCGAAATCACAGGCATGGTGATTCGTCACGGAGAAGCCTTTTCAATTGCAGATCGCCTCACCGTATGGGAAGGCACAAAAGCTGTTTACCGACCGACGGTTCATTATGCTTATTGCCCTGCCGATGTTGCGATTAATTCTATTCATGAGCTTGAAATGCGGCAATTTGAACTCCAAGAAAAACAAAGGATCTTGAATGACGAAATTACAAGCGGGCGAGATGAATTGGGCTGTCTCCTCATGGGGCATGATTTTAACTCATGGTGGATTGGAAGCCTCCTCGATATCGAAGAAGCCAGGCAGCTTGCCCCCCATCAAAATGCAACAACGCTGCAAGTGGCCATCTCTGCGGTCGCAGCTGCTATGTGGGCCATTCAAAACCCGAATGAAGGCTTTTGCCTTCCTGATGATCTGCCGCATGATGAAATTCTAAAGGTCGCGAAACCTTACCTTGGCCCATTCGTCTCTAAGGCCGTTGATTGGACTCCTCTTAAGGACCGAAAGAACAACTTCCTCGATTACGGTGCCAAGATTCCAAAAGCGGAAGATGTTTGGCAATTTGCTACGTTCTTAGTCACTCCAACCGAATTAGAAGCGATTAAGTCTGAGTCTTACCGAGAAGTGGTGCTATCCTAATAGATGAAAAAATCTGAGTTTAGTCCCAACGGTAATGCTGTCGAAAATTTGATTCGGCAGACACTTAAGAAACACCCTTCCCCGATCATGCTGGTTCGGAAAAGCATTCTTGAAAAACAGTTCCGGCGCTTTCGTACCGAACTTCCTAAGGTTACGCCTTACTACGCTATAAAAGCCAATCCTCATCCTGAAGTCATCAAAACTTTCATGAGAATGGGTTCCTATTTTGATGTAGCCAGCGCTGTTGAAATGAATTTAGTTTTAAGTTTAGGAGCCGCTCCACTAAAAATTATTTTTGCCAACACGATTAAATCTATCGAAGACATTCAAGCTGCCCACAAACGCCGCGTGATGCTGATGACCTTCGACAATGAACCTGAACTTTACAAGATTGCCAAACATGCTTCAGGCGCCCGTGTTCTCGTCAGGATTAAAGTAGATAATATAGGAAGCCTTGTGGAGCTTTCGCTTAAGTTTGGTGCCGATCCAGAACATGCTGTCTTTCTTCTTCGGAAAGCAAAAGCGTTGGGGCTTACGCCTGAAGGCATAAGTTTCCATGTTGGGTCTCAATGCGCTAACGTGGAAAACTACCTTCATGCCCTTGAAATTTCAGCTGGAATTTTTAAAGAAGCTAAACAGGAAGGGTTGGTCCTGACTACACTCGACATTGGCGGAGGATTCCCCATCCGTCATTATGACAGTGACAAACACCCAACATTTGAAACCATGGCGGGTAAAATCCGTATTGAAATGGCGCGGCTTTTTGACCAAAAGATTAGATTCATTGCAGAGCCTGGGCGTTTTTTGGTGGGACCGGCAGGGGTTTTGATCACGCAAGTAATTGGACGAACATTTCGAAATAACAAAAACTACTACTACTTAAATGATGGAATTTATGCCGATTTTTCAGGGATTGTGTTTGACCACTGCAAATATGAACTCAAAACCTTAAGACGCGGTCAAAAATTTCTCTCTACGGTGGCAGGCCCTACTTGTGATTCCTTTGATACAATCTCACTCAGCGAAGAGCTTCCCGAACTTGACGTTGGCAGTGTCGTTTATGCGAAAAATATCGGGGCCTACTCTTCCGCAAGTGCTGTTCCTGGCTTCAATGGCTTCGCGCCTGCGAAAATCATACTCGTCAATTAATCTGACATTTTTTCTGTCCTTCAAATCCCCGTTACGCCTTTTTACGAAACCGGTACTTAAACGTAAAGAAAACGACCAGCGTAAAAAAAATAATATTTGTAATGCCGAATAGCCTAAAAGCCAAATCGTCTGAGGTAAGCGCTCGAGGCGTCATGAGGAGAATGCAAACCCAAACGCCGACTACCCAAGCAATACTGATATCATCTGAGGACTTACGCTTTATCATGTGCAAAATAAGTGGAATATTGAAAATCGGAAGCACAAAGCCAGCAATAGCACCTATCTGATAAACAAATTTCATGGCATTTCCTTTTATTACTTTGGGGCCGTAGCCTACCACACGATTCCCTGTATCGAAGGAAGTGTCTTTTTACAGAATGGGCCGCTGTTTCGGATCATTTTCAAGAAGCGTCTCTCTTCCTGAAAATGCAAATGCAGAAGGTGTCAGCGCCGAATACAAAAACGGTGGGATGATATTTACCATTCCTAAAATAACGTCGCCGTCACTGATTCAAAAACAAAGTACAAAGATCGCGGTAAAATAAAGGCTACAAAAAAGCGAGGATAAAAACTTTGCTGCGCGGATAACTTATTCTGTTTTTTCGGGCCCGCCGGCTGCATTTGTATCAGCACCCGCATCTGCGCCAGCATCCGTACCAAGTGCGGTATCTTCATCTTCAGCCGTCGGTTTTTCAACCGTGATGCCAGAAGCTACTTTTTGGCCGTTTTTTGTTAGAAAATCAATATCAACTGCATCACCCGCTTTAATCTCCTGAAGCGCGGTAACGTTTTCAAATTTCGTTCCCGTCGGTACGCTATACGTTACATCAACGTCCTTGTCGCTGTCATAATCATATTCACTGATCACGAATTGATCCGTACCTACGCTTTTTACGGTACCGTAAGAAAACTCTGTTTCGCCGGCTGCCACTGTCGACTGTGCCATGTCCTCTTGAGCGGCAGCTTTTACTTGTTGGATGGCTGATTGTTTCGACTCTTCCACCGCTAATATATTGGGTGTAAAAAATGTGAAAGTACTCAACACTAAGCTTGCTGTTACCACTAGATACTTCTTCATTTTATCTCCTTTTTTATAGTAATTTAAAGTGATTGCGTTATGGGGGGAAAGATACACCACGGCGCCCCGAAAGTCAAGATGGTTACCTTGCGTTACTTCCGAACAGAAAATGCTGCCTTTCCAATCCAGACACAGCACAGCAAAAAAGAAGCAACGACAACAATCGCTTGATTTGTAGGTAAATCATGGACATAAGAGAAGTAAAAACCTAAAAGTGTCGACAAAATGGCCAAAACAATAGAAATAAATACAGCCCCTTTCAAACGATTGCTTATCATCAATCCCGCCATTGGTGGTACAACAAGATAGCAAAACACAAGCAACATCCCGCCCAACTTGGATGCGGCGGATACAACAATACCCAGGATGTAATAAAAAAGGAGTTCCCAAAGGCGAACTCTGATTCCCAAAACCTTGGCTTCTTCACGATCAACAAAGGTATAAACGATAGGTCGTATGAACAATGAAATTAAAATTATAGCGGGCAATAAAATGCTTAATAGAACTTTAAGATCCTGGGAAGAAGTAATGATAAGATCGCCATATAGTAGAGATTTTACCTCCTCCAGGCCGAAACCGCTCTTCGAAACCAAAAGCACACTGAGACCTGAAGCAAAAATAAAGATGGCTGCCATTAAAGCGTCCCGCGGCACTCTTTTTTCTTCAGAAGAAAAAGCGAGCAGCGTCACCGCTATAAGCGTAAAGGTAATTGCTCCTAAAAAAGGTTGAATATGAAAGAAAAGAGCGGCTGCAATTCCAAAAGCAGCGACTTCGGATAAAGTCGCGCCGATAAAAACCAAGCGTTTTAAAACGACAAGCGTACCTAAAAATGAACAAGCCGTTGCAATGACGAGGCCCGCACAAATGGCTTCTGGAAACGCCTGAAAAATTTGTTTCCCTGCTTCAATGATATGGCCCATCAAAATACTCCCGCTGATGCTTTGAGTTCATTGATTTTCATCATCTTCACTTTTCCATGATTGACAATACAGACTTCTGAAGAAGTTGAAGAACTGATGAGTTGATTCAAGCCATGATGAGCCATCAAGACCGTTTTATGATGCTTTAAGACAAAATCTGAAAGGTGGTGGAACACTTCCCTTTCGGATGTTTCGTCAAGTTCTGAAGTCGGTTCATCCATAATAAAAACATCCGCACCGCTGACAAATGCCCTGGCAACAAGTGTTTTTTGTCTCGTTCCACCTGAAAGATCCCGATAATTTTTATGGGCATGTTCCGTAAGTTTGAGTTCTTCCATCGTATCTTCCAATATTTTTTTATCTTCAGAGCTTGAATTTTTCCACCACCCAAGCTGCGGATAAAACCCCATCGCAATAATTTCCCATACAGTCAACGGAAATAGTGGATCGATAGACTTATGTTGCGGAACATAACCTGCTGGTGTGGTCTGAAAAGGAGTATGAACTGTTCCTTTCATGGGTTTGATCAGCCCAAGAATCCCTCTTAGTAAAGTGGTTTTTCCTGCCCCATTGGGTCCAATGAATGGAAGGAAGATACCCTGGGGTATTTCAAGAGAAACATTTTCTAGGATAATGTCGCGTCCATACCCCAGGGTTAGATTTTTACAGGAAACAATGGGATTCTTGTTTTGATCAATCATAATTTTTACTTGGAACCGAAAGCTTCTACAAGTTTTTGGATATTATAATCGATCAGCGAAAAATAATCTCCTTTAACTTGCCCTACTTCCGTATCCAAGATTGCAATGACAGCTCCGGTTTCTCCCGCCAATTTTTTCGGAGCTCGGTTTTCTTGGAAGATTTCTTTGACAATTACTTTTACATTTTTTTCTTTCATAATTTTAGCTAACTCCTGAAGATGTTTTGCAGTCGGTGGAATTCCCGGTTTAGGCTCAAGATAACCGACGATCACAAAGCCGAACCTTTCCATAAAATAGGGCCATGTGTTGTGATAAATGACAACGGGAGAGCCTTTATAGGGAGCAACTTGACTTTCCCAATTTTTCATTTTCTCATCGACTTTTTTCTCGAACGCTTCCGCATTTTTCCTAAAGAAATCTGCATCTCCCGGATAAATTCGCGCGAGTCCTTCCGCAATGTTGCCGGCAATAATTTTACCGTTCTTGGGATCAATCCAATAATGAGGATTTCCGAAAGCATGTTGGTCGCCTTGCGCGCGGGAGAGACTTGTCGGCACTTCGAGCAGAGAAATTCCTTTTGATACATCGATTTGTTTTTCGCCGACAGGAGCCATCAAATCCGTTCGACCGACCGCATCAAGAAGTGGAATTCGCCAAGCTTCTAGATCAAGCCCTCCGTGGATAAAGATGTCCGCTTTTTTTACCTTTAACACGTCTTTAGGAGTCGGAGAAATAAAATGAATATCGCGGTTGGACGAAGCAATGGAATAGACTTCGACTTTGTCCCCCGCAATATCCTTGACGATACTGGCAAAGGTACTGGTTGTGGTGACAATTTTAATTTTATTTGAAGCAAAAAGTTTGCCCGAGTTTAAACATAAACTAAGGCAAATAAAAACAGAAAGAAAAATCATTTTGTTTTTCATTTTAGATTCTCCTGATAAGTCATTTAATAAAGTTATTGAATCGGATGTTTGTGTGCACCGATTAAAAAGTTCGCTTTTAAGAACAACTCATTATTCACTTTATCTGACGTGGCAGCAGGTTCTGTACGAGAATACTGCAGGCGAAAATCCGCGAACTCACTCTGCCAAAAAGTCAGATAGGGCGATATTCCGATTGTCTGGTGATGCTGATCGACAACATCGAGCGGTTCAAGATAATCAAACCGCACTCCGGCGCTGAACTTTTGTGAGAACCGATAATCCAGCAGCGAATAAAACCCCCACGGCTGGCTGTTTACATGCACGCGATTAGTCCGATTCTGAAAGTAAATTTCATTCTGAAATTTCACTTTTTTACCTTCCGGCAAATTCCAGATTAAGGTCGCATCACCGCCAAATACTTTAACACCGTATCGATTTTGACCTTCAGGACGGGTATAAGACACAGCGTTCCCCATTGAATCGATTACGGTAATCGGAGGATTTTCATCCCCAAACAAGGTAGTCCAGCCTAATTCAAGACCCGTGTTTTCCATAGGTTCAAAATAAGTTTTGGCATGGGCATTGAAAATGGGACGTCTTGAAATTCCGGAGAAACTGTCGCCATTATTTCCGCGAAGAATTTCTCCGGTGATCTCAAGCGGGACATCCCACGGATTGGGAATCATATTTTGAAGACGAGCGCCTGAAGAAGCTAGGCCCTCTTCACCAAAAAAATTACGAATCACAAGCGGGTAATCTACCGTGTCTAATTGATGGGAATGAAGCAAATTCTGCTTTCCAATTTTGGACCGGAACTTTCCGATTTGTCCCGTAAATCCAAATGGAAGACCCCACCGAGTATAATAAGCTTCCTCAATAGACACATTCTGATCTTCCAAGGCATCATTGAAACTGATGATCGCATCCAAACGTGAAAAAGGATCAACAACATGAGCAAAATTAAGCTCAAGTTCTTTAAGTGCGATGGCATTGTTCCCATCTTGGTCAGCTTTGTTCTGAGTGAGTTTGGCCTGCACTGTCCCGGTAACACCAATGTCAGGATTAAAACCCATAACACCGCCCACTTTCGGAGCTCCAACAGGAGTTGCTGCGATTCCGGCGGCTTGAGGAACAACCTCTCGCCTTTCCAAAGCTTCGATTTTCACCGCTTGCTCTCTCATAACTTCATTTTGCGATACCACGGTCGTTTGTAAGGACTTCACTGTTTTCTGAAGCTCTTGCACACTTTGTTGAATAGATTGAAGAATAGCTTCATCAATCGCGGCATAGGCTGAACTTACGGAAAATAAACAAATAGAAAAAAGCATAAATAGTTTAGTCAATAAGCGCATGGCTTACCTCCTTTGGAATATAAATTGGAAACTAGACTGATGAACTAAAAAGGTAAGGAACTAACAGGAGAAAACCGGAGGTGCGCGATCTTGGAGGCTTGAGGCAAGGAAAAGAGAAATGAAACTTCGTTGAGGAACAGCAAAAAACTTTCTGAAACTAACAGCAAGACCGACTAGGGCTACTAAAGTGAAGACGAAAAAGCCAACAACTTGTTGCGCCAGGCGGCAGACAACGCAATCAGCGTGATCCTGACCATCAGCATGATGATGAAACAAAGTGCAAAAAAGGCCGATCAAAAGAAAAACGGTCAATATAGTAAACAACAATTTTTGGTTTTTACGCAACCTTATAATTTGCATGGCGGTAGTATAACAGGGCTGTCAAGATTTTATTCGATTACTTTTCTTTCGTAAACAAACAACAAAAAACCCTTCCATTTCAGAAGTCGGCAGAATCCGAATTGCCTTTTTTATAGAAGGGCTAAATTTTTCCCCTTCCCAAGCGAGAAGCCCCATCATTTTGTTAGGAATTGAGAAATTAATAGTTTCGATTTCGATCTGGCCGCTAAACTTTTCAAGCGCTTCGTTGACGACCTCTTCGTTTTCTTCTGGGGCGAAAGTACAGGTCGAATAAACGAGAATGCCGCCTGGTTTGAGAGCTGAAACGGCCGATAAAAAAAGTTTTTTCTGGAGTTTGGCTATTTCTTTCACTTTATCCATCGCCCAATATCGATAAGAAGAAGGCTCTCGCGCATTGAAACGGCCTTCCGCACTGCAAGGCGCATCCAGCAAAACTTTATCAAAACGTTCAGGATATTTTTTGCCCATGGATTCTCCATAGCCTAACAGGACTTGGACGTTACTTGCTCCTTGAAGTTCAACATTCGCCTTTAATTTCTCATACCGAATTCGATCGCTCTCATTCGCAAGAACAGTTCCTTCTCCCTTCATTAAACATGCCATTTGGGTCGTTTTACTCCCCGGTGCTGCCGTAAGGTCTAGAATATATTCCCTAGGTTTTGGATCCAACACAAGAGGGGGAATCATGCTGGAAAGATTTTGAACATAAATTTCACCTTTTAAATAACTTTCTGTTTTTTCAAGTTCTCTTAAACGCCCCCCACGAAGAACAAAAGCATCTGGATACCAAGAGATGGGCGCGAGATGAAAACCTTGTCGGCCCAGATTTTCATGTACTAATTCACGGGAAGTTTTAAGGGAATTAATTCGAAACGTCGTTGGTTTTGTGTCAGTAAAGGAGTTCGCGACGGCGTCAAATTTTTGAGACGGGATAATTTTTCGGAGTCTTGAAAGAAAAAGCTCCGGAAGTAAACGGGCTTCGCTTCGCATGTTGCCTTATTTGGCGATGATTCCTTTAAAACCGCCGGAAATAAGAGTTGCAACATCCGTTAGGACAATCGGGATGGTCAGGCCGCCCGGACACGCAATATATCGAGGCTCCCAAACAGGTTTGAATTTTTCCTTATATTCTCGCAGGCCCTGAAAATTATAGAAATTTTCTCCGTAGCGAAAAACTAAAGCGCCCATTTTATTCCAAACAGAAGCAAACGGCCTGTTCTCAAGTCCCGAAAGCGGTGCCACACCCAAATCGAACCATCGATACCCTTCTTTTTTCCCCCATAACATCAGTGCAATAAAGAGATATTCCATAACACTGTCTGGCGCTTCCGGAGTATACCGCATCAAGTCAAGTGACAATTCTTCCTTTTCAGCTCCTATCCACATGTTGGCGAAAGCAACGATGCTTCCCTCTATCCGTAAGAGAGCAAGTGGGAAATGCTGCAGATATTCTGGATGAAAAAAACCAAGAGAAAAACCTTTTTCTTTTGTATTTTTTGTTTCTAACCAAGAATCTGATATTTTCTTAAGTTCGTGGAGCAAAGCGACAACTTTTTCTTTTTCGGAGACCACCTCAAGCACACATCCTTCTTTTTCAAGCCGATTATATAAGTATCGAAGCCTCTTATAAGCCCCTCCTTCAAGAGAAAAATTCTCAAGCAAAATGCGGGCTTCTTCTCCGGCTTTAATCAACGTTAGGCCCAGATCCAGATAGTGATGAACATTCTCCTGCTTAACATCGTAAAAAATTGTCCGTCCATCGTGACGATCGGACAATTCACGAAATCGCCAAACTAACTCGCTGGCTTCTTCTTTCGGGCCCACCGGATCTCCCATGGCAACCCAGCTCCGTTTTTGGACACCATACATGATAAAAGCATTTCCATTTTCGCTGAATAGAAACGATTTATCGCCTAGCAAAGCAAGGTGGGCGTTTGTATTTGGTGATTTTTCAACAATCGTGCGAGCTTTTTCCAAATCAGTCCGGCTTGGCGTCAAAGACTCTGGCCGAGCAGGTTGCATCAGTCTTGCCACAGCAAAGAAAAGAATGGTGCTCATCATTCCGACAGCTGCGCGCAGAAATCTTGGGGCATCACCAGAAAAAGTAAACTTCCACCACAAATGATCCGAATAATCAACGTGTTTATAAGCAAAAAACCCAAGCCAAAATGTGCAAAGCAGGATAATGGCAATGGCAACCATCCAACCTGGCATAAAAGGCTCTCCTATCAAAGAAGCTTTGCGGTAAAAATGCTTTCGTGACGGTAGGAAAGCACCAAACATGACGGCTAAAACAATGGCCTCTTCATAATCAAAACCTTTAAGCAATGAAAAAATAATTCCCGCACCCAAAAGTGTAAGCGTTAGATGATAGGCAGCATCTAATCTTCGTTGAAGCCCGCGAGATAAAAACAAAAGTCCAAGACCGACGAGACTCCCTAAAAAATGTGAAAGTTCCAAAATGGGAAGAGGGAGAAAATCTTTGAGCCAGACAAGGCGTGTGCCTACGGTGGGTGTAGCTCCCGAAAAAAGAAGAAGGGCTCCGGCAACAAACGTGCTAAAGGTAAGGACGTACGGGGCAAGATCTGGAACCCACTGTCCAAAAAATAGCGCGAAACGTTTTATTCCCGCTTTTTTCTCCACAGCTTCGTACGTTCCAAGAAGTACGGAAGCAATCCCTAAGGGAACCAAGTAATAAATCCCTCGAAAGGCTAAAAGTGATCCAAAAATAGAAGAGGCAGGCGCTGTAGGCTTGAGAAAGATGAGTACCACTGTTTCAAAGACACCAAAACCTCCCGGAACTTGGCTGATTAACCCTGCAATTTGTGCGAATAAGAAAACGCCGAGGAAACTCAGAAAAGAAACAGTCGCCGAAGGTGGAAGCAACACATAGAGTACGCCGGCGGCTAGAATCCAATCGATCAAAGAAATGATGAGTTGAAACAAGGAAAGCCTGAAATTAGGGAGATTGATTTCCAACTCACGAACCTTAAGTGAAATCACGCCTGTCGCACTCAATAAAAGATAGGTTAAAACCACAAGCAACAACACAACGCCAGTTGGGTAAACAGCGTTTAAAGGAATATGCAACAAAGCAGGAATTGCGGCAGGTTGCGCGAGAAACGAAACGCCAACTAAAGTCAGCAACCCCAACCAAAAGGTTACGGTATAAAAGGCAATTACTTTGGTGATCTCTGCTCCCGAAAGCCCCCAACCTGAGTAAAGCCTAAACCTAACGGATCCGCCCGCCAGCATAGAAAGCCCCACGTTATTGCTAAATGCATTGCTGATGAACGAAGCAGTGGCAATCTTCCAAAACTTTAAAGGATTAGAAATATAATCGAACGCGAGGACTTCATAACCGGTTAACACGAGGTAATTCAATAGGGTAAGCGCAAGAGCGGTTAAAATTGAACCTGGGGGCAGTTCTCGTAGTTGCCGCACTACATCATGATAATGATAGTCTCTGAGTTGGTGGTGTAACACCCATAGAACCACTGCAAAAAGAACGACCCCGAAAATATAATTAAAACCGTGCAGAAATTTTTTGAGCATGATCAATCATAACCATATTGTTTCACAAACCAGTTCTTGACTACCTGAACCGCTAACAAATAAACGCTGACAATGACAAAAAGCGCTAAAAAATAAGAAGGCGGCAGCGCAATGAAACCAAGTGGGTTTGCCAAGAAAGAAAACGGAATCAGAAGACCTAAACTAGTAATTAAAAGTGAAGTAAAAATTAAAAATCCGCTGGGTTTGCTTTGAATAAAAGGAATCTTGCCCGTACGAATTACATGGATGACTAGCGTTTGAGTACAAAGCGATTCTAAAAACCAACCCGTGTGAAAAAACGTTGGGGAGGCGTGATATATAAATAATAAAACTCCGAATGTCACAAAATCAAAAAAAGAACTTACTGGCCCGAGCAGCATCATAAACGTCCTGATTGAATTAATATTCCAAGGCCTCGGCTTCATCATGTATTCTTCATCAACGGCATCGGTCGGAATGGCTAATTGGGATAAATCGTAAAGAAAATTGTTCAAAAGGATTTGGACGGGTGCCATGGGTAAAAATGGAAGCACCATACTCGCCCCTGTCATGCTAAGCATATTGCCTAGATTTGAACTTGCGCCCATCTTGATGTATTTGGTGATATTGCCGAAGGTTCGCCTTCCCTCAATGACACCATCTTCAAGCACCATCAGGCTCTTCTTAAGAAGAATAATATCTGCCGACTCTTTCGCAATATCCACTGCGTTATTGACTGAAATCCCTACATCGGCCGCTCTCAAAGCAGGGGCGTCATTAATTCCATCGCCTAAAAATCCTACGGTGCGTTTACTGTCTCGGAGCATATGAATCACCCGTTCTTTTTGGAGAGGTGAAAGCCGCGCAAAGACGGTTGTGGTTTTCAATAATTCTTTAAGCTCTTCATCGTTCAGCTGATCTACTTTATCACCGGTAGCCAAACCTTTAACATCGAGCCCCACATCACCGCATATTTTCCTAGTGACCAATTCATTATCGCCCGTTAGAACTTTAAGCTCCACGCCAAGTTTTTTGAGCATTTCGATTGTCTTTTTAGCAGTGGGCTTGGGAGGATCCAAGAAAGCGACGTAACCTTTTAGAATCAAATCCTGTTCGTCCTCTTTAAAATACGCGTCTTTTTTCTCTTCCATATTTTTATAAGCCACCGCCAAAACTCGATAACCTTCGGCACTTAAATCATCAAACTCTTCTTTCAAATCAGCGAGGATCAAATCTTCTTTTTCAAATATCTCCCCATCCAATTCGTAATGAGTGCATCTCTTGAATATTTCCTCAGGCGCTCCTTTGGCGATTAATTTGTGTTGGTCATCCATTCCAACGACAACAGACATGATTCTCCTCGAAAAATCGAACGGAATCTCATCCAGCTTTTTATATTGTTTCACTAATAATTTCTGATGTTTCAAAATAGCTTTGTCTAACAGGTTTTTCAAACCGGTTTGATAGAAGCTATTAATATAAGCGTGCCGTAACACATCTTCATTTTCCTGGCGAACAACATCGCAATATTTTTCCAAAATGATTTCATCCATCGTGAGCGTGCCGGTTTTGTCTGTACACAATACATCCATCGCACCAAAATTTTGAATCGAGTTGAGCCGTTTGACGATCACTTGTTTTTTAGACATCGCAATCGCGCCTCTGGAAAGGTTAACGGCCACGATCATTGGAAGCATTTCAGGAGTAAGACCCACTGCAACCGCTAAAGAAAAAAGGAGCGCTTCCATTAAGTTACCTTTGAACAACGCATTGATTGCAAAAATCACAACCACTAAAACCAACATGCAGCGGATCATAAACCAAACAAATTGGTTCATCCCTTTTTCAAAACTGGTTTCGATTCTTATGGCGGCGAGCCGTTTGGATACTTCTCCAAATTGGGTGGAAATACCGGTTTTAATCACCAAACCCAGGGCTGTCCCGCTGACAACGCTTGAACCCATAAACGCAATATTATTGAGCTCAGAAATAGATTTGGTTTTAGATTGAATCGATCCCGCTATTTTTTCCACGGGAAAGGATTCGCCCGTCAGCGATGCCTGATTAATAAATAAATCTTTACAAGAGAGAATCCTTAAGTCGGCCGGAATCATATCTCCAGCAAACAAATCAACAATATCCCCCGGAACAATTTCTTTAATCTTTACCTCCTTTGCTCTCCCGTTTCTTTGAACCGTAGCAGTTGCCCGCACCATTTCACTTAATTTTTCCGCTTCCTTCCCTGCGCGGTACTCCTGAACAAAAGAAATAAACACACTCATGACGGCCATGAGCAAGACCAAAAGCGCTTCGATATTTTCACCAAAAAAGAAGGAAAAGCCGGCAATAATCAAAAGGACGACTACGAGAGGATTGGCAAACTTTGAAACGATCTGGACAAAAATCGTTCGTTTCTTCTTTCTGGCGGGTTCGTTAAATCCGTACTCTGCAAGACGCCTTTTTGCTTCAGCTTCCGAAAGACCTTTCGTTGAGGTTTTCAATTTCTCAAAAAGGATTTCTACAGGCACGCTAATAGAATCAAACTCAATCTCTTGGGATGTTTGACTTCCATTAATATGGGGGTTGTTTAAATAGTGATTATGATTATTTTTCAAATCGACTAGCTTCATGGGAATTTTAGATGGTTAAAGGCAATATAAAAGAAAGGCTCTGGATTCGCTCTGAAGGAATGTGTCTGTTATGATGACGTCTTGCATATTTAAGGGCACTCGACCTTTCTGAGATTATACTTAATTCTTCGAATGATTTCGACTAAAACAACTGCTTTCTTTATCAGGAAATCTTACAGAGAAAAACAAAAAAGCCGTGGCATTTACCACGGCTTTTGTTCTTAAAACGGAGCGACTTAACTTAATAATTATTTAATCTCAATGGAGTTGGCGATTTGCTTTCCATTCTTCGCCTTACAGCGAACCTTCACTTTTTGGCCTGCGGTCAACTGTGTCAAACCAATAGGCTGGCTTCCTTTCCAAACTGTAGTCGCCAGACGATCCAGCTGGACCGATGACAACTGACCGCTTGCAAGCGTCAACTTCAAGGTTGGCGTTGAGGATAGCATATCAATACTAACAACCGTACCTTCAACAGAAGTAACTTGCGGCGTTGCGGTAGCGGTAGTATGAGTCGGCATTGAGGCTGTTACAGGCGCTACACTCTTCTCAACGGCAAATGCTAATGGCGCCAAACCCAACACCATGAAGGTCAATATCAACCCCATAGTAAAATTCTTCTTCATTTAGTATTACCTCCTATCTCAATCAAATACCTAAACTTGAAAACAAAACTGAACCATTCTTAATCAAGCCTTCGGCTTTGAGGAATCAGCTCCGGTTTCATTTCCTTTGTGTTTTTTAAATCCCAAGTGCTTATGTTTCTTGTGGTGCTTTGTGGTTGTAGATGTCTTCGTTGTTTCAGCCGCTTGAACCTGCGGAGCCAAAGTTGTAGCGAAAAACAACATCGCCAACACCAAGCTATTGATCCATAGAGATCGACGCATAGTAATCACCTCCTTTTTCAGTTTAAACTTTACTCAAAAAGAGATGACGAGAGGGTGAATTTTAGATTACAAATTTTTAATCACACCTAAGTTAGGCTATGAAGGCGGTGTAAAAAGGGGGAGCCAAACCATAAACTTGGCTCCTTTTCCAATAGAATTTGTCGCTTCAATCCGGCCGTGATGGGCCTCAGCGATCCACCGGCATATCCCTAACCCAAGACCTGTGGAATCGGATTCTGTGTTTTGATTAGACGGTTTTCGGGTGAAAAACCGATCAAAAATTCTTAGCATATCACCTGAAGAAATCCCCGGGCCTGTGTCTTCGACCACAAGACAGGCTTCGGTTCCATGGCTTGTGGTTTCGAGTTTCACACTGCCCTCTTGAGGCGTGTGTTTCAGTGCATTGTGCAAAAGATTTGCAACGAGACGTTCCAAAAGGCGCTGCTCACCCTGCACCCATACAGATCCATTCCCTGAAATACTAACCTGAATCTTTTTTGATTCTGCAATGGTTTGTAAAGTATCATACACTTTTTTCACAAGTGTTCCCAAATCCACCTGGCGCCACTCGATCGCCTTCTCGCCTTCTTCGCTTCGAGCTAATTTCAACAGCTGTTCCACAATATCGGCCATCTCGTTGAGCGCTTCCAATTGTGTTTTGAGCACTCGTTGATATTCTTCCACTTCGCGCGGCTTACGCAGCGCCACTTCCAATTCTCCTTTCATAATGGTCAACGGCGTGCGCAACTCATGAGAAGCCGCTGTACTAAATTGTCTTAAACCCCGAAAAGCATGTTCCAAGCGATCGAGCATGCTATTAAAAGTTTTTGCCAAGCGCTCAAGCTCATCGCCCGTGCGCGGTGTGTCGATTCGTTCATGTAAATCTTGAGCTCCGATTCTCCTCGCTTGTTCAACCATTCGGTCTACTGGTTTAAGTGCTCGGCCTGCCAGAAACCATCCCACAACACTCGTGCCTACAATGGTAGATGGAATCAAAACGAGAAGCCATATGCGCAGACCTGCTAGAGAACTATCCATCTGTTCGAGAGAAATGGCAACTTGTACAATGTAAAGTATACGATTATCCTCAGTAATAGGGCGGGTAATCAATCGAACGTGATCGTGAGACAGCTCAAATGTTTCATAGACCGTCTGGTTATTACGGGCTTTTTCAAGCGTCTCTTTCAAGAGCGGCAAATCCAACTTCATAAAACGTGCTGAAGCAATGAGCGGCTTGCCGTTTGAGGTCAGTAACCTTACAGGCCGATACGCTTCCAATTCACCTTCCTCCTCAGCCCATCGTGTAATGAGACCTTCTAAACCTCCCCCAGGGCTTATCTCGTTTTGAATCATTTGAAGCGTTGGTGTTGGGACACTTTGTTTTCCAGAGGAAGCTGTCATCTTTTCGGCATCCCATTCTCCATGGCCGTAGGCAAAAATGTCGCTTGCGATGTCCTCAACTTCTAAAACCAAAAATTCGCCGACGTCTCGAGCTAGGTTTGCCGCCACATTTGTATAAAGTACGCCTCCAAAAAGGCATAAAACAAGTGTGAGGATTCCAATGTACCAGAGGGTCAGATTGACGCGTATGGAACGAATCATTTTAGAACGGGCGTTTGAAGAGTATAACCGCTCCCGCGAACAGTCTGTAGCAATTTGGTTTCAAAATCGTCGTCGACTTTGCGCCTTAAGCGAGCAACATGTACATCAATAACGTTTGAGAACGTATCAAAATCATGCTCCCAAACGTGTTCAGACAACATAGACCGCGTAACCACTTGATTGGGATGACGGAGGAAAAATTCTAAAAGTGCGTACTCACGATTTGTGAGAACAAGTTCTTTTCCTCCTCGGGCTACGTGACGACGCATTGTGTCCATCTCCAGATCACCTGCCCGAAGCAAGGTCGGCACCATATCGCCACGCCTTCGCATCAAAGCGCGTACCCGCGCTAAAAGTTCATCAAAACCGAAAGGCTTGGTGAGATAATCATCTGCACCGGCATCAAGCCCTGCAACTTTGTCTTCAAGTTTATCTTTTGCGGTAAGAATCAAAATGGGAATCGTAATACGTTCCGTTCGAAGAGTGCGAAGCACATCCAATCCGCTGCGCTTCGGTAAAAGAAGATCGAGAACAATTAAATCATACTCACCCGTCTGCGCCAGGAAAAGCCCTTGCTCACCATCAGCAGCAAGATCAACCGTATAATTTTCCTCTCGCAAGCCGCGTCGAATGAAACTAGCTACCCGCGAGTCATCTTCTACTAATAGAATACGCATAAGGTAGGATTATATCATAAGGAAAAGGATTTTTTGTGACGTGTGAAATTACTTAAGAACTGGAACCACAAGGTTCTTAAATACATTACAGGAGAGAAAGGCACCAACATGAAGCCTTCACGCCAGCGTTTCTCTGCTAATAACATCATTATATTGGCATGGATATTGTATTTTAGTACGTTGATCTTTTTGATTTTTAAGAGTTACTTACTCTTATTCGGATCTAGTAATATGCAGATTGAAGTCAATTTTGTAGCTAGCATACATTTTTGTAATAGTTTTAGAGAGGTACAATTTTTATATTTTAAGTTAAATGTAATGAGCATGCTGGAACATAGCTTAAACTTATAAGGAAAAAGGAGAAAAACTTTATGACAATAGGCACAACTAAAACATCCGGGTGGGCAGTGTTCTGGTTCTTGTTGGGGTTTACCATTTTGGGTACAGCTTTTGCGGGAACTGGGATGTTAGGTTTAATTGGGGGAGGGGTAGTTCTAATTTTTTCAGCGGTTGTTTTTAAGCAAGCACGCAAGGAGGAGGGAACATGAGGTTACTAGGATTATTGATTATTGTAGGCGGTTGGGCAGTAGCAGTATCTGGCCTTTTCATGACATCTTCAAATGGGGGCCGAGCGATTTTTGCGTGCGCAGGGATCTTAATAAGTATCATTGGAATTCTGGGCGTTCTCAATCGCTATTACTTAGATCGAGCAATATGGAAGAAATGAAAAGGAGAATGAATCCGATGAAATCATTAAAAATCAAAACGTTTGTTTTGTTAGCTGTAATAGGATTGAGTACGGCTTTTAGTTTTGCTGCACTAGCAAGAGCTGAGGGGGTTCCCATAACGGATCAAGATTTGAAAAGCGTTACAGGACCCAAAACTGACGAAATCGCTGCGAAAGGGGATCCCGGAGCGGAATTGACAGGAACTGTCAATGATGTCGCCGTCTCTGATAGCAAGAAGGGTTTGACGCTAACAGATTTAGTCAACCAAGTCGGACAGGACAAAATTGCTATTAATTTCGTTTGGACATTAGTGACCGGTTTCTTGGTTATGTTCATGCAAGCCGGTTTTGCTATTCTTGAGACCGGATTGATCCGAGCAAAAAATGCAAACCATACCATGATGATGAATTTCATGGTATATGGTTTAGGACTTTTCGCCTACTGGGTTTGCGGTTTTGCAATTCAAATGGGAGGAAGCGCTCCTATCGCGAATTTAGGAGGCGTTTATCCTTTGAATCATGAGTTTAGCATTAATCTTTTTGGGAAACCCTGGAATTTGTTTGGAACAAAGGGATTTTTTCTACACGGTGCCACATATGATGTAGGTATTATGGTGCTTTTCCTTTTCCAAATGGTGTTTATGGATACCACCACTACAATTGTAACGGGTGGGTGTGCTGAACGTTGGAAATATTCCGCATTTTGTGTTTCCACCATTGGTTTAGGAGCGGTAATTTATCCGCTCTTTGGTAACTGGGCGTGGGGTGGCGGTTGGCTCTCACAACTTGGAGCAAATTTTGGGCTTGGCCACGGATATTGCGATTTCGCTGGCTCAGGTGTTGTGCACGCAGTGGGTGGAATAACCGCTTGCGCTGTGGCAATGCAATTGGGGCCGCGCATCGGTAAATTTAATCGTGACGGAAGTCCGAATGCTATTCCGGGCCATGACATTGCTTTGGTACTTTTGGGTTGCTTTATCCTAGCCTTCGGTTGGTTCGGTTTCAATCCAGGAAGTACTCTTGGTGCTTCAGGAAATGGTTGTTTGCGTATTGGCAGCATTGCGGTTAATACAATGTTAGCTGGCTGCACCGGTTCGTTTGGAGCCTTATTTTACATGTGGATTCGTTACGGCAAACCAGATGCTTCTATGGCCGGAAACGGCTTGTTAGCAGGTCTGGTTGCGATCACAGCCCCAAGTGGATTTGTGAATACGCTTGGAGCGGCTATCATTGGCTGGATTGCGGGGATCTTGGTTTGTTTGTCTGTCGAATTTTTTGATCGCGTTCCCAAAATTGATGATCCTGTAGGAGCAATTTCTGTTCACGGAGTTAACGGTTTATGGGGTGTGCTGTCAGTGGGACTTTTCGCCGACGGTCGCAGTAATTATGGCGGAAGCTGGAATGGAGTCACCGGATCAGTAAAGGGTTTATTTTATGGGGATGCTAGCCAGCTCGTAGCTCAATTAATAGGGATTGTTACATTGGTTGGTGTGATATTTACGCTGTCGTTCGTATGGAATTGGCTCGTTGATATTGTAGTTGGTCAGCGCTGCCATCCAAAAGCAGAATTGCAAGGTCTTGATTTGCCTGAAATGGGCGCTCTTTGCTACCCAGATTTTCAACTTAAAGCAGCTGATCCTGGTAGTTATGCAAGCACTGCGTCTGAGTCAATGGCATTGAAAGACTGAAAAGGAGGAGTTATGATAGGGTCTTTAATTGCTTTAATTGTATCGTTTGTTGTGTTTCTAGCCCTTGGTGTTTTTAAATCGGGCCGAAGCATATTTGATTGATGGTTGATGTAATCTCTGATGAGATAGGGCGTGTGGGCATATCTCACACGCTCATCCATTACAACGAAGGAGCAGAAATCTTATGAAAATGGTTACTAGTATTGTGAGACCCGAAAAGCTTAATGCATTAACAACAGCCCTTGATAAACTTCATATAGTAGGTATGACAGTGACGGATGTCCGAGGGTTTGGCCGACAGAAGGGCCAAGTTGAACATTACCGTGGCGAGGAATATACAATTCGTTTTATTCCTAAAGTTAGGATTGATATCGTGGTTCCCGATGAAGATGTAAAAAAAGTGATGGAGTCAGTTCGGAATGTCGCCCATACCGATAACGTTGGTGATGGCAAGATATTTGTGACAAATATTGAAAATGTCATGCGAATCCGTACTGGTGAGGTAGGAACTAGCGCATTATGAAGATTGCAGAGGACCTTCCGTTAAATCAGGGGTTGGAAAAAGCGTACGCACTTTTGAGAGAAGGACGCTTTGAAGACGCCGTAGAAAATTTCACGGAATGTCTTAGTGATTTTCCAAATGAAGCCAATGCTTACCGCGGCCGAGCTTTAGCCCATTTCCAACTTAAAAATTGGTCCTCCGCGAATTTAGATTTTAGTAAAGCCATAGCGTTCAACCCTCTCAATCTTGAAAATTGGGTAGGCTATGGAATGACTTTGGCTATAGGAGATAAAATCTACGAAGCCATCGATGTTTTTGAAACGCTCTTGAAGCGGCACCCCACCTATGTCCGCGGTCATATCCAATTAGGCCTGCTTTACTATCGCCTTAGCCTTATTCATAAAGGAAATGAGCAAATGGATTTGGCTCTAGCTGCACGGCCGTCTTTGGTTGAACGGAGATCGATCGAAAAATTCAAGGCTGAACAAAAGGAATTGGATAAAAAGCGCTATTACAAACCCGATTTTGAAACATTAAATCGAAACAACAATTCCCCCCTCTCTCGTAGCTGGCTTAAAAAAGTGAGCTGGTTGTCAATCAAGAAAAGTAAATAGCTTTTAATTTAGCGGCTGGGAACATTAAACTTGTATTCGACTTCAAGATTAAGTTCCCGTATCTGTCGAAAAAGATGGCGAATTTTTACCCTTTTACCCGCTGATAATTAAGTGACATTCCTTAGGCAAGTTTCTAGCAAGCGTTCTTAATACATCCCCCCGCACAAGTGCTGTTAAAGCACTCCGTTTCGTAGTCCCAATCATCACGGTGGATACTTCGAGTTGGCGGGCTGCATCAGCAATAAGTTTCCCGGGGCTGACTCCCAAACGCCATATAGGAACCGCGGTAATTCCTTTGGCTTCCATTTCTCTTTGGGCCTGGCCTAAGAGTTCAAGGGATTCCGTAGAAGGTTCCATTTCCGTAGGAAGTTCACGCGAAGGCGGGCTCTCCTCCACATAAGTCAAATAAACCGAATTCTCACCCTTCGCCTTTACCCGTAAAGCCGCTTCCTCAAGCAAAAATGGATTTAAACTTTTAAGCGCCACCAAGGAAGAACTTTTGTAAAGCGGCGCGATTTCTTTGGCTTCGGAAACTGTTAAAACATTAACAGAAAGCACTTCCTCTGAAATTGGGGCGGGCACCACGGCTTTCGCAATAGCTCTTAGAGCCAAGCCTGTTCCCAAAACGGTCAAAGCAAAAAAGAGTGCGTTGTGTTTTTCATAAGCAATTGTTAATTCTATGAAAAATAAAATGCCGCCACCCACAAAAAGCAGTGTTCTCTCCCATTTTTTTAGCGAAAGCTGAAAATTAGTGGCTGTCGCTCCAAGATTAAGCGTAATCGCTCCAACTACCCCGATTGCATAAAGTGAAGCAAGGCCTACCAAGTTGTGTTCAACAAGAAGAATAAGTGCTGGAAGTATCGTTGCTATAATCAGCGCCAACCCCGGCATTCCAAACCGGTTAAGCCTTCCAAAAATACTTGGGAGTTCCCGGTCTCTTGCCATCATAAATTGGATACTCACAAGATCGGTGATTGCGGTATTTACAGCGGAAAGTAGTAAGAATCCAAAAACAATAGACACCAATTGACCATACCAAGGACCGATATAATAATTGGCCAATGCGCGCAGCATATCTTCGGTATGATCGGTTAACCCGGGTATCGCATTCATGGCAACGCCAAGCAAAAAAGTTAAAATGGAAACTTCTAATAACACGGGCCAAATCGCACGCTTAGAAGTTTTTTCAACCGGTTCTACCATGATACCGGTCATATTCGCCACAGCTTCAACTCCTGAAAGCGCTAAGACAATACCAACGAAAACAGACCAATTCCCGCCCCACCCGCCGGTGGGCATGCGCAGCTGGACATAGGGAAGAGACGGAAGCGTGGAAAGAAACAAGATGCCCGCAATGGCTGAAGCAGCAAGACCGATGACACAAGCAATACTACCGCCTTTGGTGGGTCCTACCCAATTAATGGCTCCGATCATAACAATTGAAAAAATAGCCCAGAGTCCGGGGTTTGGAAAATTAAAATAATGGAACGCTTCAAAAGCGCTTAAAGAAGCAGTCACTACATAGTCAGCAATTAAAAGAAGAGCGCCGATTACAGCAAGAGTTTGAGATCTATGTTTAACAGAAGAATAAACACCGCCGCCGTCAGGGTAAATATGGCAAATCACCATGTAACAAACCCCAACTAAGGCGGTAAGGAGTGACATTAATCCAAGAAAAAACCATGAGGCATGACCGGACAAAGCGAAGGCGATGCCCAAGACATAGGCCTTGCTGGTTCCCCAGTCACCATAAAGCATGGCGCCTGCTTGAAACCATTTTAATTCGCGCGGTCTTTCGACCCGCTTTAGAGATATTGCCATCGCTTTTCCTGGTTTAAGTGAAGTCTGATATATCCTTATATGTTAGCAATCCGGGAAACAAAGGACGGGATTATACGCTTTCAACCCACGGCAGTCGAGAGGATTTAAACTAGGGGAAATACAACCAATGGGCCGCCGATTGCGTTGCCGAGCTACATCAACTTGAATTATTAGGCGCTTGTTAAAAATGAGTGTTTAACTCCTAAGCCCTTTTCAGAATCTCAAGCTCTTCTTTCGTTGATTTCGGGTCTCGCATAAGCAGCATTAAAAGCAAAATTCCGACTGCGGCGGCAATCCAAAAAACCTTCGGGGAATGTTCATAACGGACTACGAGAGGAATTGATAAAAGGGCTACCATATTCATCACTTTAATCAGAGGATTAAGTGCCGGGCCCGCTGTATCTTTTAAGGGATCTCCTACGGTGTCGCCCGTCACGGAGGCTTTGTGAGCCTCAGATCCTTTGCCTCCGAAAAGCCCATCTTCGATTAATTTTTTCGCATTGTCCCAAGCGCCGCCCGCATTGGCCATGAATACGGCAAGCAATTGCCCCGAAAGGATCATTCCGGCAAGAAAACCGCCAAGAGCTTCTTTCTTAAGAAGAAATCCAACAAGGAGCGGCGCGAGAATCGCGAGAAGGCCCGGGCGAATCAATTCTTTTTGAGCAGCGGCTGTACAAATCGAAACAACACGTGCATAATCCGGGAGTTTTTTTCCTTCCCAAATTTCTTTATCTTTAAGCTGCTCTCTCACCTCTTTGACAATTAAAAACGCGGCTCGGCCCACTGCTTTGATGGTCAGCGAACTAAAAAGAAACGGAATTGCGCCCCCGATAAGAAGTCCTACAAACACATTGTGATCGGAGACTGAAAGCAAAGAAGCGACTTGAGCATAGGTTTGATTGGTAAGCGTACTGATATCGGTGATATAAGCGTTAAAAAGTGAAATAGCGGCAATCACAGCTGATGCAATCGCAACGCCTTTGGTAATTGCTTTTGTCGTATTCCCCACCGCATCTAGGTCAGCCAGAATTTGTCTTGCTTCTTTCGGTAGATGCGCCATTTCTCCGATGCCATTCGCGTTATCAGCAACGGGCCCAAACACATCCATGGAGATATTATTTCCAGTAAGCGTAAGAAGTCCGATTCCGGCCATGGCCACACCGTAAGCAATGAACGTAGGATTAGTGCCACGATAAATAAAAGCTGAAATTAAAATAGAAACCGCGATCACCAAAATGGCCCACACTGCACTTTCAAGCCCGACCGCAAATCCCGTAATAATAGTGGTAGCATGCCCAGTCTGACAGGACTCCGCAACCGACTTCACCGGCTTTTGATGTGTATCCGTGAAATATTCGGTGATGCGGTTAATTGTAATCGCCAAAAAAATTCCCACCATGGTGGCCCATACCGGTCTTAAATCCAATCCTTGAATTCCAAAACTTGTCCAGAACGGAAGCTGATATCCTGGAATGCGGAGATAAAAAAGGCCGACAATGACAAAGCCCACAATGGAAGTAACCGCCGAAATAGCGAAACCCATATTGATCGCCTTCATGGCATCGCGAACCGCTTCCTTCGTGCGAACCGCATAAGTTCCAATGATAGAGCTGATCACGCCGATGGCCCGAACAAGAAGCGGGAAAATCACACCTTTATGACCATAGGAGGCATAACCTAAAATCATCGCAGATACAATCGTTACTTCATAGGATTCAAAAATATCCGCAGCCATTCCGGCACAATCACCTACGTTATCGCCAACGTTATCCGCTATCGTAGCTGCATTACGAGGATCATCTTCCGGAATATTTTTTTCAATCTTTCCAACGAGATCCGCCCCAACATCAGCTGCTTTCGTAAAAATTCCTCCGCCGACTCTCATAAACAGCGCAAGCAACGTTCCACCAAAACCAAAACCGAGCAGAACTTCATAGGCTTTTTCACCGTAAATCATGAAAATCAAAGTGCCGCCCAAAAGACCAAGACCGTCCGTTAACATACCTGTGATGGTTCCCGTGCGGTAAGCAATTTTAAGGGCATCACTGAAACTTTTTCGATTGGCTGCAGCAGCAACGCGAACATTTCCGCGAACGGCGAGATTCATTCCAACAAAACCAACGGTGGCTGAAAAAATGGAGCCCATCAGAAAAGCGCAAGCGCGGCCAATCGCTATATGTTTCTCGCCCGCTGTAAAGTAAAGAGCGGCGGTTAGAAGAAGGATAAGAAAGGCGATGGTTCTAAATTGGCGATAAAGATAAGCGTTCGCTCCTTCTCGAATAGAGCCGCTTATTTTCTGCATGAGCTCAGTTCCCTTATCCTCGCGAAGAACCTGACCCATGAGCATAAAAGCATACAAAAGGCCAACGACGGCTGTTCCAAGCACGGACCAAAGCGCGATCACTTCCCCGTGGGAAAAATGAGCTGTTGCGGACGTTAACATGATCGGTAACCCTTTCTTAATTAATTATCTGGACGAATGGTTTATTTTAATTCGGCCTTATAATATCGGCCAATCAAGCATCTTCCTTAGTGTCCAACTTCATTGGCTTTTTCCAAAACGGGAGATCCATATTTCCCTCAAAATAGGAATAATCGAAAGAAAAATGACAATCAAAATTACCCAATGGATCTGTTTTTCAATGTTGGGAACGGAACGTCCCAGGAAATAACCCGCTGAAATCATGGCTATAACCCAGCCGATACCGCCTGCAATATTATAAATCAAGAAATGTTTGTATTCCATCCGCCCAACACCCGCTACCGTTGGAGCAAACGTACGCACGATGGGAACAAAACGAGCCAGCACAATGGTTTTAGCTCCATATTTGTCATAAAACTTTTTTGTCCGGATCAAATGATCCTTGTGGAAGAAGAAAGAGTTTTCACGGTTAAAAATTTTGGGGCCGGCTTGATAACCAATCCAATAACCAACACTATCTCCGACGATTGCGGCCAGGGAAAGAGAAAAACTGAGCCACCAAATGCTAAGCGTACCTTCCACGGCAGCAAGGAGTCCTGCTGTTACCAAAAGTGAATCCCCGGGCAGGAAAAATCCTGCAAGTAAGCCCGTTTCGGCAAACACGATAATAATCAAAACAAAATAGCCACCCCATCGAATGAGCTCGTCAAAACGATAAAGATTTGAGAAAAACTCTCTTAATATGTCCATGTAACTCCTTGTTCTTTCCGACAAATTCTATTGGAAATCTCCCGTATTGCAAGCGGTAGTTTTCACGAGTTTATCCCCCATAAATGGCTGTAAATTGCTATCTTTTCTCTTTTGCGGAAAGCATAAAATATGAATAATATTAAAGCACATGGTATATAATTCGATCTTATCATGAGGGGGTAAGAATGAAAAAAATAAGCTCCAGCAGCTGGGCATTTTTAATAATCTTATCTTTTATAACCGGATGCGGTCAAGGAACTCCCGAGAAGCCGGTCATCAAAATTGGGTGTGCCGCTCCTCTAACGGGTGACCAAGCCCAAATCGGAATCGACACTTGTCATGGTGTTCAACTTGCTATCGACCAAGCCAATGAAAAAAATGCTAGCTCCTCCTATAAGTTTGAGGCACTCTCCCTGGATGATCAACACAACCCAGCTCAAGCCGTCAATGCCGCAAAGAAATTTGTGGCCGATCGTGATGTACTAGCCGTAGTAGGGCATTTCAACTCAAGCTGCACCAAACCTGCTTCGGCTATTTATCATGAGGCAAGGCTCACCCAAGTCACAGCCGCTTCCACAAATCCAGAAATTTCCCGCCAAGGTTTTGATACTTTCTTCCGTGTTGCGGCGACCGATGACGTACAAGGGCCGCGTGGAGCTGATTTCGTAGCCAAAAAACTTTCTATAAAAAAAGTTTTCGTGATTGATGACAAAACGACTTATGGAAAAGGTCTTGCGGATGAATTTGAAAAAGAATCAAGGAAGCTTGGCGTCATCATTCTCGGCCATGAAGGAATCACCCAGGGAGATAAAGATTTTTCTTCTCTTCTTACGAAAATTGCCCCCTCAAATCCAGATTTGATTTACTTTGGCGGCATTTATCCAGAAGGAGCTCTACTTATCAGACAAGCACGAGCTTTGAATATTCGCGCCGCCTTTATGGGAGGAGATGGCCTTGTCACCCCCGTTTTTATCCAGCTTGCAACACCTGAAATCGCCGAAGGAACTTACGCCACCATGGTAGGTGGAGATATGAAAAAACTTCCGAGTGCTCAGGAATTTATCAGCGCTTATGAAAAACATTACGGTAAATTAGGCCAATGGTCTGCTTATGGTTACGATGCAGCCAACATTTTGATCACCGCTATCCAAAAAGCAAGCCAAAAAGATCGCGAGACTGTGCTCCGAGCCATGCGGGAAATCCCAAAATTTGAGGGCGTTACCGGTGAAATTGTTTTTGATGAAAAAGGGGACAATCAAAAACAATTCATTGGTATATTTAAAGTAGAAAAGGGTGAATTCACGTACCTAGGGCCTGCCGAATAAATCGATCATATGCACGGTCAAAGCATATTTCTTCAGCAAATAGTGAATGGGCTGACCATTGGCATGATTTACGCCCTGATCGCTTTGGGGTATACGATCGTTTACGGAATTCTGCAGCTGATTAATTTTGCCCACGGCGAAGTGTTTATGGTCGGTGCATATCTAGGACTTCTCGCTTGCACTCTCCTCCAAGCAATACCTTCCGGTCCGGTAGGAGTCCCGCTCGTAATTACTGCTGTCGTTTTATCAATGGCTGGAACCGCTGCTTTAGGGGTTGTGATTGAGCGTTTCGCATATCGCCCTCTTAGAAACTCATCTCGTCTTGCACCACTAATTACCGCCATCGGTGTTTCTTTCCTCCTTCAGAATGCCGTGATGCTCATTTTTGGACCGTCGGACAAAAGTTTTCCGGAAATTCTCAAAGTCAGAAATTATTCTTTTGGAGCTGTAACATTAACCAATTTGCAGATCTTGATTGCTTTCACTTCACTCCTGCTGATGATACTTCTACACATTTTTATTAAAAACACAGCCACCGGAAAAGCGATGCGCGCTCTAGCAGATGACTCCATCGCGGCAAATCTTGTCGGTGTTAACTCGAACAGAATTATTTCAATGGCGTTTTTAATCGGTTCGGCGCTCGCAGGGGCGGGCGGGGTTATGTTTGGAATGTACTACAACACAATCAATTTCCATGATGGATATCTCATCGGTCTCAAGGCATTTACGGCAGCTGTCTTAGGAGGGATTGGGAACGTTCCGGGGGCAATGGTGGGAGGGCTTCTGATCGGAATCCTTGAAAGTTTGGGGGCTGGTTATTTGTCATCGGAATGGAAAAATGTATTCGCTTTTTTTATTTTGATTCTCATTTTACTGTTTCGCCCTTCAGGGCTTTTTGGCCCGCGCATTATGAAAAAGGTCTAAACGATGAAACAGCAAGGCCTTGGAGCGGGGCACTACAAGAAAAAACGACTTCGCAAGTTAACAGGGCTTGACATTTCCGACCATGTAAAAGCTTTCTTCCTTTTTACTTTTGTTTTGATATTCCCCCTCTTTGATAAAAATCCTTACCACATTGATGTTATGGTTACCGCCGGCATTTTTATGCTGTTGGCTTTAGGCCTTAATGTCATCGTTGGCTCCGCCGGTATTTTGAATTTAGGATACGCCGCGTTTTATGCTGTTGGAGCGTACGCTTACGCGCTCATCAATTTACATTTCAAAATTCCATTTTGGCCGGGGCTTTTGGTGAGTGGTTTTATTACAGCGCTTTTTGGAATGCTGCTCGCCTTTCCCGCGCTCCGATTGGGCGGTGATTATCTTGCAATCGTCACATTAGGTTTTGGCGAAATCACACGGATCGCCCTCAATAATCTAGACCGGATTACAGGTGGCCCCAATGGATTGCTCGGAATCGATCATCCTACTGTGCAGCTTCCTTTTTATAAATACGATTTTGGCGTGCAGTCGGAACCGTACTACTTTTTGGTTTTTTCGTTGGTGGCTATCGTGGCATTTTTCCTCAAGAGATTAGAATCCTCGCGGCTTGGCAGAGCTTGGGTGGCCATCCGAGAAGATGAACTTGCCGCTTCATGTATGGGAGTAAATCTAGGTTGGGTAAAACTTTCGGCTTTTGGAATTGGCGGATTTATTGCAGGAATTGCAGGTTGTGTTTTTGCAGCGAAACAAGGAACGGTGTCTCCGGATAGCTTTGATTTTGTCGTCTCCGTCATGATCCTCGCTATGATTGTGCTCGGAGGTTTGGGAAATGTTTGGGGGGCTATTCTCGGAGCTTTTGTTTTGAGCCTTCTACCAGAACTTCTTCGCGGATTCGACATTTATCGAATGCTCCTGTTTGGAATTGCCATGATTCTTATGATGATCTTACGGCCGCAAGGAATCCTCGGCCGGAAAATAAATCTCATTCAAAGCAAAACAAGTTCCTAAAATGAAAACGGGAAACAAGCGTACAGATTTTCCAATTCTTACCCTTAAAAACGTAACCAAACGCTTCGGCGGCGTAACGGCTCTTGAGAGCGTAGGTTTTTCTGTCCGCAGCGGGAAAATTGTAAGTTTGATTGGACCTAACGGAGCCGGAAAAACAACTCTTTTCAATTGCATCACAGGCTTGGCATCGCCGGATAAAGGTTCTATTTATTTTGCAGATACTCTTCTCAACCGTCTCTATCCCTACCAAATTACAAACAAAGGAATCGCACGAACCTTTCAAACGATTCGCCTCTTCAAACAAATGACTGCGTTGGAAAATGTCCTGGTAGGAGCGCACTCTCTTGCTCAAGGAAATCTTTTAGAAGCACTGTTCCAACCCCGTTGGGTAAAAGATGAGGAAAAAAGATTAAGGTCCCACGCTCATGAATTGCTTGAATTTTTTGGCTTAGACGGAAAAGCCTCCTTATTGGCCGACAGCCTTTCCTATGGTCACCAGAGAAAACTTGAGATTGCCCGGGCATTTGCCTCCAATCCCAAACTTCTCCTGCTGGATGAACCAGCCGCCGGAATGAACCCAAAAGAAAAAGATGAACTTTTGGCGCTAATTCGTTCCATTCGAGATAGAGGAGTCACCATTCTCTTGATCGAACACGATATGAAAGTGGTCATGCCGATTTCCGACCACGTGGTCGTTTTAGATTACGGAAAGAAAATTGCTGAAGGAAATCCCAAAGAAATCCAAAGCCATCCTCGCGTCATCGAAGCTTATCTGGGAGAAAAAAATGCTTGAGGTGTCAGGTCTCCACTCAGGTTACGGAAAAATCGAGATCCTGAAAGGAATCCACATCAAAATTCCCGTTGGAAAAATTATTTCTCTTATCGGCTCTAATGGCGCCGGGAAAACGACTCTATTGATGACGCTCTCCGGCATTTTAAGAACTGTGAATGGAAGCATTCGATTTGAAGGTAAAGCAATTCAAAATTTTTCACCGGATGCGATTGTAAAATTGGGAATCAGCCAAGTGCCCGAAGGCAGACGGGTTTTCCAACACCTAAGCGTCAAAGAAAATCTGGACTTGGGCGCCTATGCGCGCCGCGATAAGAAAGAAATGGAAGAAGACCGCGAACAACTTCTATCTATTTTCCCAATTCTCAAAAACCGTTTAAAAACACTTGCGGGCAACTTAAGCGGCGGCGAACAACAAATGTTGGCTATGGCTCGAGCTTTGATGGCACGTCCTCGACTTCTGCTCTTAGACGAGCCGAGCTTGGGGCTTGCTCCAAAAATGGTGGAGGTTGTTTTTTCTCTCATCCGCCGAATTAATCAAAGCGGAATCACAATTTTACTTGTAGAACAAAACGCTTGGAAAGCTTTAGACCTCGCCGATTACGGTTATGTGATTGAAGGAGGAAAAATTTGCCTGGAGGGAAAGGGCTCTGAACTACTTGCCAATCCTTTGATCAAGCATTCTTACCTGGGCGAATAACTTAACTCTTTCTAATCTTTCGAATTTTCTCGAAAGCGCTGAAAAAGATAAAAAGAGCGCAACCCACCATCACGACAATTAGTCCTGTATTCAAATTAATAATAAACGGCGTTGCTGATTTTGGCCAGTAACGGTAGAGAACCATTTGTACAGCTGCGGTTAAAGTAGTGACGGTGACAAAAATCATCGGCACAATAGTTACCCAAAGATATTTCCACTTGTTCATTTTAGCAAGGATCGTTGTTCCGATTGCGAGTGCAATCGCAGCAAGCAGTTGATTGGCAATTCCAAACATAGGCCAAATGGTGCTGATACTCGCATTCCAAATCAGATACCCCCAGGCAAATACCACGATGGCGCTTGCTAAAATATTTCCGGGAAGCCAATCGGTTTTCCCAAACGGTTTATAAATTCTTCCTAAAAATTCCTGCAGAATGAATCTTGCGATTCGCGTTCCGGCGTCGATCGTCGTTAAAATAAAAAGGGCTTCAAACATAATGGCGAAGTGATACCAATATTTCATGAAACCTGAAAGTCCCGGAAATGCGCTAAAAATCTGCGCCATTCCAACGGCTAACGACACCGCACCGCCTGTTCTTCCGATTAATGTCTGCTCTCCCACCTGACGGGTCAACATCTCAAGGTTGACCGGATGATTCAGGCCGCCGGTGAGTCCTTGATAGACAGCGGGAGAAACATTAATGGCATAGTAATCCGCGGGATGCAGTGCACAGGCCGCAATCAGGCAGACGACCCCCACCAAAGCTTCAAGCAGCATGCAACCGTAACCAATTGAGCGAGCATGACATTCGTTGGAAATCATTTTGGGTGTTGTTCCCGATGAAACCAAAGCATGAAATCCGGAAATCGCTCCGCACATGATGGTGATAAAACAAAACGGCCACACTTTTCCGGGAACGATCGGGCCTCCGCCATTGATGAAATGAGTGACGGCCGGAAAATGAAGTTTGGGATTCACGACACAGATTCCAACGATTAAGAAAAAAATCGTCCCGAGTTTCATGTAGGAACTTAAATAATCGCGGGGGGCAAGCAAGAGCCAAACCGGAAGCACGGAAGCAAAAAACCCATAAATCGCCATGGCGATAATAATGGATTGTTTATTCAGTAAGAAAATGTGGTTGAAAAAAGGAAGTTCGGGCACAAATTTTCCAAAGATCACTGCGGCAACAAGGGTGGTAACACCAAAGATGCTTGCCGTTCGAATGGCTTCATGAGAACCCTGGTGCTTCGCAAAAATATAAACGCCCATCACCATCGCAATTGGAATGCTCGCTGCAATCGTAGAAGTGCCCCACGAACTTTCGGCTAAGGCGTTCACCACAACAAATCCAAGCCCTGCAAGCGCAATGATCACAATAAATAGAATCGCAATGGCGCAAACGATGCCTGCCGGCTTGCCGATCTCTTCGCTAGTAATTTCAGCCAGTGATTTCCCTTGCCGTCTGGTTGAAGCAACCAGAATGACAAAATCTTGTACGGCGCCGCCCAAAACAACTCCGACCACAATCCAAATCAGCCCGGGCAAAAATCCGAATTGTGCGGCGAGCACAGGTCCGATCAAAGGCCCTGCGCCTGAAATCGCGGCAAAGTGATGGCCAAAGAGCACCCATTTGGACATCGGATAATAATTTTGTTCATCGCGCAGTGTATGGGCCGGGGTTTTTCGCGCTTGATCCAAAACAAAAACTTTTGTTGCAAGGAAAGCGCTGTAATAGCGGTATCCTAGCGCAAAAATGGAAAGCGTTAAAATCATGATGGGAAGAGCAGACATTATGAAGAGTAGTGAGTTGCGGTTTTTTCAATAAATTCGCAGCGTACAATCAAACCTTCTTTAACCCAATTTGAAAACCACGCGGCAATCGGAAGTTCTTTTTCATCTGCCATCTCAGATAATTTTTCACAAACATTGCCAAGATTCTCGCCTGAAAGCAATCCGCTAAGCAATACTGCCTGAGTTTGATCGAGGAGTTCGCAACGAACTTGATCTTTATTCCGCCCCACAAGAATTTGTTGCGAGCGGTTCATCAAATCAACTTTTACTTCTTCAGACCTCTGACGGCGTGTGCGCCAAATATCAAGAATCGGCCAAGCCGAAGAAATAAGTTTGACCGAAGGTTGGAAAATAACCCGGGCGTGTTCCCAATCTTCAGCCGGAACTTCTGCAAGCTGATGAGGCTGAAAAGGTTGCTCGTCAAACGCGTGAAATGATTCCCAAATGAGCCATTCCAATTTGGCTAAATCCACAAGAAACGGAAAAGCTTTGGAGAAGGGCGAGCCTTGTAAAAATTCCGGAAAGTAGCGGCCTACAAAATTTAAATTGTAATCATGAGAAGGATATTGATGGGCATAAACATGGCAAATCTCAGAAAATTGGTCATCTCCAAGTACCTGATGAACAGCTTCATAAACTTCCTTTAGAGACTCTTGAATGCGGGCCGGATACCCATTGGCGTAAACTGACATCCGCTCTTCACCTGCCACACCGCCTTGAGGATTTAAAAATCCTCTGGTTGAAACGGCGGCTGGCGATTCATTGTTTTCATCTTGAAGTTGAATGCGCAACTTCATCCATTTCTGTACATCCAAAAGTGACACCGGCGTTCCGCCATTTTTGGAATGTATTGCGCGTTCAGCTGTCTTTACTTGTTCCGCTGTCAATGGTTTTCCGATAAATTGCTTATAAATTGATTTTGCTTTTTCAGCTTCTTCTAAGAGGTGCTCAAACTGCGGAATATTTTCATCCCATTCAATCAAGGTCGAAACAGGACCCAAAAGGCTTAACGCCTCACGATAAAGTTCCCAAACAGAATCAATAATGGGAGCGCTGTGGGTATCAAAAAGGAAGCTGCCCATATCTGTGTGTCCGGCAAGATGAATTTGTCCGACAAATTTCGCAGGAATATTTTTCAAATATTCGCGGGGGTCAAATTTATGGTTGACCGCATTCACATATATATTATTAACATCGAGAAGGATTCCGCAACCGGAACGTCTGGCAATTTTAGTTAAAAATTCCCATTCTGGCATCATGGAATGTTTATAAGTCACGTAAGTTGAAACGTTTTCTAAAAGAATTCTTCGGCCTAAAAATTCTTGCACTTGATTAACCCGACCGACTACGTGTTGAAGAGCTTCTTCCGTAAAAGGCAGGGGAAGCAAATCATGCAGGACTTCTCCGTCTACGCCCGACCAGCACAAATGGTCCGATACGATAAAAGGATCGATTCGATCGACCAGCTTTCTCAAGCGCTTCAAATAATTTTGATTTAACAGATCGATCGAACCAACTGAAAGCGCGGTTCCATGAAGTGCAATAGGGTAGTGATGGCGTACTTGTTCTAGAATTTGAAGCGGGCGGCCGCCCGTATCCATGTAATTTTCCGAAATGGCCTCAAACCAATCCACCTTGGGCCATGTTTCAGTAATTACGGGATAGTGTTGGCTCCTAAGCCCTAACCCGCATCCAAGTGCTAAAAATGAATCCGACGCCATCGCTACCCTATTAACATTTTTTACAGGCTCAAAAAATTAATGAGCCATTGCTGGGACTATTGTACCGCCAGCCTTGGTGCAAGCATCGGTTGAAGTAGCTTTCACCCAGCCCTGACCTTTACAGGCGTTTTTACCGGCGCAAGAATGACCCTTACCGCCACATGCGCCTTGTCCCTTGCAAGCATTAATACCGGAGCATGCCACATCAGCGGCATACACCATGCTGGCCGGCAATGCAACGCCTGCAACAGCAATCAAGCCTGCAACGGAAGCAGCTAACAATGTTTTCCTCTTTGTGTTCTTACCTTTCACTTGTACTCCTCCTTGTTCTTGTTTGTTGTTACTACTAGCGACAGAAGTGGTGACTATTGCTGAAGCAAACCAGCTACTTCCAGCGTAATTTCTACCTCTTCTCCCACTAGGACCTGACCGGTTTCTAAAACTTGATTCCAATTCAATCCAAAATCTTTGCGATTCACTTTCGTGGTCGCTGTAAAACTGGCAATCGTATTTCCCCAAGGGTCTTTCGCTATGCCGAGAATCTCGAGGTTAAGCACTACCGGTTTTTCAACGCCGTGAATTGTCAAAAGACCGTTCAACTTCGCACTGGTTGGCGTGGCATCGGTCACTCCGGTACTTTTAAAAGTAAGGGTAGGGTACTTATCGGCGTCAAAAAAATCAGCAGAACGCAAGTGCTTGTCTCTCGGCGCTACATTGGTGTCAATGCTCGCTGTTTGAATGGTAGTTTCTGCTTTCCAAGTGTCAGATTTATCAGGATCGTAATCAAAAATTCCTTCAAACTGCTTGAAGTGACCTTGCACGTTGGTAAGAATATGGCGGATTTTGAACGACACGGTCGTATGATCCGTGTCAATTTTATAGGTAGCAGCAAAAACAGAGTGGTTAAAAAGGAAGGCCCCGCAAAGGGCAATTATAAGAAGTTTTAACCGTTTCATAACACCCCCTATAGGTTCGGTCGGGACATTATAATGAATACTGCCTATCAAACAAGTCCTTATATTAGGTGGCCGGAAGGAAGACGTTAACTAAAAATGAGCATATCAAGACCAATGATGATAAGCAGGGTCTCAACGAGGAGTAAAAATTTCTGGCGGGAGATTCTTTCAAGAACCTGCCTCGCCACATAAGAACCTAACGTCATCACAAGACCAAAACCAAGGCCCGCCAGCAATTCCTTTGAATTTAAAACGTTGAGGCGATTATACGTGACGGACTTCACCAGATGCATCCCGACAGCGCAAAGCGCTTCCGTACCCACAAATGCTTCTTTCGTAAGGCCGTAGGCCAGAAAAAAGGGGGATGACACAGGCCCAACTCCTCCCATCAAGGCTGAGAGAAATCCCGTCACCGCGCCCAAGGGAATAAAAACCCATGACTGAGTCAGCTTGAAACTGGGATGAATGTGGCGAAGCAGAACTGTGATTAAAAGAAAAATACCGATTCCCTTTTTAATCCAGAACGTCGGCAACGCGACATAAACAAACGAACCCCAAACCGCAAATGGAAGAGCGCCTAATGAAAAAAGGAGGACAAGTTTTAGATCAAGCTCACGCCGATTAAAATAAACCCGCGAGGCATTTCCTAAAAGAACAGAAACGGTTAAGATAGGAACGGAAGCTCTCACGCCATAAATCGCTACAAGGACGGGAAGAAAAATCATGGCTCCGCCAAAACCCACAATTCCAGAAAGGGTGGACGCAACGAACGCTGCAACCGCGGTTCCAACCCAAACGAGAATTTCTATCATTTAGAATTCGCTCGACACATAATCATATTAACCTTCTCAAGCGTAAGCGAGTCCTCCTTAATATTGTATAGACCACTCCAAAAATAAAAACTCCTACAACACGTCTGGTATTGTAGGAGTCATCAGCCCTTATGCGACTAATTTTATGAATTTAATAAGGACGGTTCTAAGGCGAACTCCATCGCCAATATGAAAATTATATACGTGCTCGGATTTGCATTCCAGAAAAAACAAATTATAATTATCAAAAGGGCTTTGTTGGAAATGACAATATGAAGCTATAAGTCCTTATTTAACAATTGGTTAGAGTAAGTACTAATCTTTTTTGATAGCCTTACGTCTAATAGAGTAGAAAATGAGAAATGTCAGTAAATGGCATTTAAATTAGGAGGAGTAAAATGGAAACCGTGAAGAAATTAGCAGCAACATTAGTGATGAGCGTGGCTTTGGCCGTAGGGCTCCAGTATGTAGCGTTTGCAGCAGACAGTGATGCAACAACTAGCAGCACCACAACTACTGATACAACAGCCACTACAACTACAACCGGTCAAGATATTAAAACGGATCGTCAGGATATAAGGAAAGATTGGCGAGATCTTAGAGGTGATCGGCAAGACCTAAGAAAAGATTGGCGAGATGTGAAAAACGACCGTCAAGATATTAATAAGAACTATCAAGACGTCAACAAAGATCGACAAGACCTGAGCAAAGACTGGCAGGGCGTGAAAACAGATCGACAGGATTTAAGAAAAGATCAGGGCGAATTAAGACAAGACTACCAAAAACTTCGTCAAGATCGTAAGGCCGGGGTAGATACGACTCAAGACCTTCAAGCGATCAAAAACGAGCGCCAGCAACTTCACACGGATCGCGGCGACTTGAAGAAAGATTATCAAGGCATCCACAAAGATCGCAAGGATCTAAACAAAGATTATCGAGATGTTCGTCACGACAGAAAAGATTTGCGTGGTGACCGCAGAGATATTCGAAATGATCGGAGAGATTTCAGGCGGGATGCGAGAGACTTACATCAAGATCGGAAAGATTTTCGGCAAGACCGGAACGGACAATCTTTTGGCGGGCCTCGTCCCGGAAATGGGAATCATTTTGGGGGAGGGCCTCATTTCGGCAGACATAGACGTTAATCCGTTAGAAAGAATCCATAATAATACCAGGTTCGAAAACTCGAACCTGGTATTATTTTCACCACTTCTTAAACACAAAAAAGACAGCGCCAACCATTAACCCAAAACCCACCAAATAATTCCATCTGAGTCCCTCCTTCAGATAAACTACGGAGAAAACACAGAAAACGATCAGCGTAATTACTTCCTGAATGGTTTTAAGCTGCGCTGTGGTAAATTCATAGGATCCAATCCGGTTTGCCGGAACTTGAAAGCAATATTCCACAAAAGCAATCAACCAGCTAATCATGATCACCTTCCACAAAGCAGTGTGCTTGAACCGAAGATGACCATACCAAGCTATCGTCATAAAATATTGGATACGGTTAAAAGGACAATTGCTCTCATGGCTTTAGAATTGATACTTTAGAAATTAGCCTGTTTCTGTCAATCAATGAAATCAAAAAGAAAACTCCTGCCGGCCTTTTACGGCCGAACAGGAGTTTATTCTAAAACAACGAAACTAAAAACAGCTTACGCTTTCTTAGCGTTGTGCTTTAACTGATAAATCTTATGGCTCGCTCTGTTTTCCTGGCGGTTGAGCCGGCGGGCTTCTATGGGAGTCACCTTCCCATCGGCCAAAGCTTTTTGCCTATTAGTTTCAATTTTGTCTTCGACTTTATCCAACTTGGCAGCTTCGTTCGTGGTCAATTGATCGGATTGTATTCCCTGCGTAATGCGTTTTTGCTGATGTTCTTCACGTGCTTTAACCTCACCAACGGCCCAAGCAGCTTGGGAAGCAAAACCAAAGGCCAAGGAAAGAACAAGGCCGCTTACGACTAACATACGAGTCTTCATTTTATTGATTCTCCTTTTTCAAATTGAACTACTTTTGATTTATTTTACCTCAAACATTTCTCTAAAAATGAGGCTCTTCCTACGCAAATACTCTAACTTCCAAGACATGAAGAGTGAATGACTTTCAGATTACAAATTGTTCATGAATCAAAAGCGCGAAGTTTCTTAATGATAGTTTCTATTGGGAGACCAACGGCGTTAGAAAAGAGCCCCTTTACTTCTTCAACGATGCCGCCGTGCGGGGATTGAATGGCATATGCCCCCGCTTTATCGAGCGGATTTACTTTCTTAAAATAACTTTCAATTCCCTTCGGCGTCAGCGATTTTAAACGAACTTTCGTTTTTTCAACAAAGACGGTTTTCTTCGCCACTTTTCCAGAAATGATTTTAAAAATCGCAACACCCGTATAAACCATGTGCCACTCCCCTTGAAGCTTTCCTAACATCAACCGCGCATGTTCCATATTCTTGGGCTTCCCAACCACCTGTTCATCCAAATAAACAATCGTATCCGCAGAAAGAATGACTCCGTCTCGAACTTGACGCACGCAAGATTCTGCTTTCTTTACCGCATGAATTTGAACGAGCCGAGAAACCGAAACTTTTAAGTGGCCTTCTTTGTAAGAAGGCTTAAGAATGTGAAAAGAAATGCCAGCTTTTCTAAGCAATAACTTTCGTCTTGGAGAAGTTGAGGCGAGATAGATCATATAATTAAACTCCTCACGGCGTTTTGACCTGCGACAGCGCCAGTGCTCCAAGCCCATTGGAAATTAAACCCTCCGATTCGGCCGTCTACATCCAAGATTTCGCCTGCCAAATAAAGCCCATCAACCAGTCTTGATTCCATCGTTTGAACTTTCACCTCTTTAAGATCGACTCCTCCCGCCGTCACTTCTGCTTTTTTGTAACCAAAAATGCCGGCAATTTCCAGCGAATAATTAAGAAGGAAACGAACGAGCTTCTTACGATTTTCACTTGAACATTTTCCAATCGAATTAGTTTCACTTATGCCAATTTTCTTAAGGAAGGTTTTTACAAATCGATCGGGCAGTGAAAATTCTTCGGCCAAAGTATTTTTAACAAGTTTACTCGGGTTTTTCTTTTGGAAAGACTCGAACGCAGTTTTCAAAGATTCCTCATTATAGTTTGGAAGAAAACTTGCGGTGATCTGAGGATTTTCATCTTTGGTCGCACTTGCAAAGTGTCTACTGATATCAAGCGCTGCGGGCCCGCTGAAACCAAAATGGGTAAATAAAAATGAGTCACGGCATTCACATTCTTTCTTTCCGTTCTTGAAAAATGAAAGTTTTGCAGCAAGCGCAATACCGCTTAAATTTTTCCAGTCATTATCATTTGTAAGAAGCGGCGTAAGCGCAGGAAACGTATTCACAACCGTGTGCCCAAAACTTTTCACAATTCCATAGCCTGTGCCGTCACTTCCTGTTGTCGGATGAGAAAGCCCGCCTGTGGTGATAACAACCTTTCGCGCAAAAACTTCATAAGTACCCTCTGAGCTTTTGAGGTGAAACGCATCTCCTGTTTTTCTAATTTCCGTAATGCGAACTCCTTTTTTTAATGTAACACCAACACACTCGGCTTCTTTTATGAGCGCGTCTAAAACCGTTTGTGCGGAATGAGTGATGGGAAAATATTTTCCGGTGGGCTCAAGGATAAGCTCGACTCCGATTTCTTTGAAAAACTTAATCGTCTCTTGGGGAGTAAATGCTTCAAGGATGTGTTTTACAAAATGGCTGGGCCCACCTTGAAAGTCGGAGGCTTTTACTTCCTTATTCGTGACGTTACAACGTGTTCCGCCCGACATCAAAATCTTCGCGCCAATTTTCGGACGTGTATCAAGTAGAAGAATCTGAATCGGCGTGTGCTTGCCTTGAACGGTCCTCCCCGCCCAAATAGCAGTCATAAGCCCCGCTGCTCCCGCTCCAATAATCGCAATATCAACTGGTTTTTCCATGGCGAGAGATTATGACAAATTAAAAACAAAAAGCTAAGCTATTTCTGGTGTGAATTAGCCAAACGAAAAGAAAGGGTTGGTTATTTTTCAAGAAAAGAACGGAGCATCCAAGCCATTTTTTCGTGCTGTTCCATGAGCCCGGTGAGGAAATCGCTTGTACCCATGTCTTGATATTGATTAGCGCAAGCATCGAGATCCATTCTTAAACTTCGAATGACTGTTTCGTGATCTGTTAGAAGATCTTGAATCATTCCCGGGGCATTTAGATTTTGGCCCGGTTTTTCTTTAAGGCGTGTGTGTTTTAAAAATTCAGCGAGTGTTCCAAAGGATGTGTTTCCCAAAGCGCGGGCGCGCTCGGCAACATCATCCACAATATCGTTTAGAGCTTCATATTGGGATTCAAAAAATTTGTGGAGGTCGTTAAATTGGGGGCCTATTACATTCCAGTGATATTTCCGCGTTTTAGTATAGAGGACATATTCATCGGATAAAAGCGCATTGAGAATTTTTGATACCGCAGACCGATTTTTATCGGTAATGCCAACGTTCACTTTCATAACAGATTCCTTTCTAAACTGTAAATATACTAACCCTTTCACGAGAGCATATCAAACAAAAAAGGCAAGGTTGAAATCAATCAACCCCGCCTTGTTAGGGCTTTTGGTTCAGCGATTCTAAGGCAGTTTGTAAATCAAGCCATTTGGCTTCTTCCTCCTCGACCAAAACCGTAAGCTCTTTTAATTTTTCGTTCCGCTGCCTTGAATAATGAAAAGGATTGCTTTGGATTTCCTCAAGAAGCGTTTCTTTTTCTTTAGTCAGATGTTTCAGACGGCTTTCTACTTTTGCAATTTTTCCTTTTAGTTTGGTGGCTTCTGCTTTCTTTTCTGAAACTTGCTCGTGTTTCTTATCGGGCAAGGAATCAGCGGGTTTCGAAGGATGGGTTTTGAGGTGTTCTTCATGCAAACGGTTTTCGGTCCGTTGGATACCCTGCGCTTCCTGTTCAAGATGGTACGTGTAATCTTCATACGTCCCCGGATATTTCAAAACGCGTCCATTCTTAACTTCAACAATTTCGGTTGCCACCAAATTCACAAACGTTCGGTCGTGGCTGATGAAAAAAAGCGTGCCTGCAAATCCTTTAAGCGCTCGGCCGAGTGCCTCTACCGTTTCAAAGTCCAAATGGTTGGTGGGTTCATCCAAAAGAAGAACGTGACATTTGGTAAGAAGAAGCCCCGCCAAGACAAGCCGTGCCCGTTCGCCGCCGCTTAAGACTGCAATTTTCTTTCGGACATCATTTCCTTTAAATAAAAAGCTTCCGGCAAGATCTAAAATATCTTGTGTCGTGACTCCTGTGGCCGCATCCCTCTGCAAATAAGTTAAGATATCGTCTTCGGGATTCAATGTTCCAAAAACGTGCTGGGCATAGTAACCGATTTTTAATCCGCCGTTCCAACGGAAACTTCCCCCTTTAATCGGAAGATCGGCTGCAATGGTTCTTAGAAATGTGGTTTTGCCTTGTCCGTTATCACCCAGAACGGCAACGTGCGCATCCCGATCCACATTCACATGAATTTTGCTTGCCACGAGTTTCTCCGGGTAACCGATGGATAAATCGTCACAAAACAATGCAAGGCCGGATCTGCGCTCAACAGCCGGAATGCGAATACGGACATTGCTCATGGGATGTTGAATCTCGATTGTTTTGAGTTTGTTCATTTGCTTCAGCTTGGATTTTGCGCGCGTGGCCGTAGAGGCTTTCGCTCTGAAACGGTCCACGAATTCCTGCAGTTGCTCTTTCTTTTTCTCGACGGTTTTGTTATAAGCCGTTTTTTGTGCAAGCTGTTCTTCTTTGAATGTAAAATAATCCTCAATGCCGCCCGGATAAAGCGCTAGGCGGCCGGCTTCAACTTCAAGTGTATGGTCACACGTTCTTTTTAGAAATTCCCGGTCGTGTGAAACAATCAAATACCCGCCTCTGAAATCCTGCAGGAAATTTTCGAGGAGAATGAGCGTGCTCAAGTCAAGGTAATTGGTGGGTTCATCCAGAATCAGAAAATTGGGTTCATTTAAAAGCATCGCAGCCAGCTTCACGCGCGTTCGGTAACCTCCGGCCAGTGCGCTGATCGCAAAGTCCAACATGTCATTTGAAATCTGGAACCGATGGGCCATTTCTCCGCATTCCCATTCTTCTTTGTTGGTGTAACGCGCCAGAAACATAAGAACGGTTTCGTCCATGCGAAATGGATCCTGTTGCTCTAAATAGTTGAGTTTTAGGTCGGCACTTTTGCTAATTTCACCGCCATCAGCTTCTTCATGGCCTGTGATGATTTTGCATAATGTTGATTTCCCAGCACCGTTTCTGCCGATCACGCCTATTTTTTGATCGGTAGAAAAAGAAGCGCTCACACCGTCCAAAATTACATCCGGCCCGTAACTTTTATGGAGATCTTTTAATTGCAAAAAAGCTTTTGCCATTTAATTTCCAATTCTGTTTTCATGAGACGAAACTGAATGCTCTTTAAAGCCAAGAGAGCGGAATATGACAGCGCTTGCCTTCAATTAATTTATGGGGGCAAGTACAGTTATCTCCCTCGTTAATTATTTTATTGTGGGAGATGACAGGTAGGTTTTATACCTCGCTTTGCGAAATAGCGCTGATGATAATCCTCGGCTTTATAAAATTCCTTGGCCGGGGAAATTTCCGTCACAACGGGGTTTTTAAATTTTCCGGATTTCCCGAGTTTTTCCTTCAAGGCCTTCGCTGCTTTTTCCTGTTCAGGCGTGTAATAAAAAACCACGGAACGGTACTGGCTTCCGACATCAGGACCTTGTCTGTTCAACGTCGTTGGGTCATGAATCTGCCAGAATGTGTCTAAGAGTTTGTCATAGGATACTTGTTTAGGATCATATTCAACTTGTACAACTTCGGTATGTCCCGTTTTATGAGTACAAACGTCTTCATAAGATGGATTTTTTTTGGACCCGCCCATATAACCGGACGTGGCATTGACCACACCTTTCACCTGGCGAAACAGTTCTTCAACACCCCAAAAGCATCCTGCACCAAAAACGGCTAATTCAGTCTTTGATTTTGTCGGAGTATTCACATCTCCTTTCTTCCCCTTTTGAAACAAGGCGAGGTATTTTCCATAGCCTTGCTTCTCAAGATCTTCTACGGGAATGAAACGTAAAGATGCTGAATTAATACAATACCGCAAACCGGTTGGGCCGGGTCCATCATTAAAAACATGGCCAAGATGGGAATCTCCTTTTTTGGAACGGACTTCGGTTCGGGTCATTCCGTAAGCTTTATCTGATTTTTCAACGACATCTTCCTTCTTAATCGGTGCTGTAAAGCTGGGCCAACCCGTGCCGGAATCAAATTTATCCGTGGAACTGAACAAAGGTTCACTGGTCACAACATCAACATAAATTCCGGGCTTCTTGTTATTCCAATACGCGTTGGCAAACGGCGCCTCAGTTCCATTCTGACGAACAATCTTGTATTGTTCCGGAGTGAGGATTTTTCTGAGCTCAGCATCATTTAAAGGAAGGCTGCATTGCTCGCCAGCTTCTTGTTTTTTTTGATCGTGCTTATCAACCACGGTGTGTTTTCCTTTTTCGGTTTGTCCCAATAGATAAATTCCGCCCGCTACGACAGCCCACAAAACGAGAGCCGCAACAAGTCCGTTAATTCGTTTCATCGCGCCGTATGCGTAAGGGCATCTTTTATAAAAACCGCCTTATTTTAACACAAATCACAAAAAAGGCGAAGTTGAGATGAATCAACTTCGCCTGGTACATATCTACACGAACGTTAAAAGTTAGGGCGTGGTCCCTTCCTTAAAATCCGCCCCCGATAAAGCTGGAACTGGCTGCAGTGTGCGGCGTTCAAGAATCATACGCATCCCATATTTAGGTTTGAGTGAGATGAGGGGCTCCATCTCGACATGATGTCCGGGAAAGAGCCGAAGACGCCAACGCGAAGCGATTGTGGCGAGCGCAAGCATACTTTCGAGCCACGCAAGAGGTTCGCCAATACATTTCCGATTTCCACCGCCAAATGGAAAGTAAGCAAAGCGATGCCGTTTAGCTTCCTCTTCAGGCGTGAAGCGCTCCGGATCAAACCGTTCCGGATCCGGGAAAAAGCGCTCGTCATGATGGATGAGGTAAGGAGAAATAAGGATCATAGATTTATTAGGAACCTGATAACCTTCTATGTATAGATTGGTAACGCCCCTGGGCGGCCTTCTCCCAAGCGTCCAAACCGGCGGATAAAGACGCATGGATTCGCACAATACCATTCGCGTATAACGCAGATTCGGCACATCCTCAAGTGCAGGAGTTCGTCCATTTAATACGCGGTCCAACTCCCCATGCAATTTTTCTTCCACGTCGGGATGTTGAGAAAGCAAATAAAATGTCCAGGACAAGCCGCTTGCAGTGGTCTCGTGGCCTGCAAAGAACATGGTCATTAGTTCGTCACGAATTTGCGTATCACTTAACGATTGAGATCCCTCCGGTGTTTGCTGTATTTTTAAAAGAACGGACAAAAGATCGTTTCCATCATAATTTCCCTTGCTACGGTGATCTTCGATTTGCCGATAGATGATTCCGTCCATAAATCGCCGCGCGCGGGCTGAATTTGTGAACTTGCCGATAAATGGAATCTCTTCTAAATGCATGTTAATGTGTGAACCCACGCTTTGATGACCGTAGTGATGAATAATGTGAGCTGCATGTTCAATTTTGTTAAGCATTGTGTCATCTTTGATGGATGTTCCAAAGACAACTTGATTGATGACTCCAAGCGCGAAGCGCGTCATATCTTTAAAGAGATCACGTGTCTGGCCGTCCTGCCATAGGCCAAGTATATGTTTAATTTCTTGATTAATAATTCCTGCGTGACCTGTGACGGCTTGTTTTTGAAAATAAGGCTGCATGAAACGGCGCATCAAACCATGCAGATCTCCTTGGCTCGTAATCAGGCCTTTTCCAAGGGCGTGTTTCATGGGGCGCGGCCTCGAAGCCCAGATTTTGTCGCCCGCCAGTAAAATCTTTTCGATCAACTCCGGTTGATTGATATAAAAATGGTGTTGTAGGTTGATCCGTACGTGAACAATATCGCCATATTTTCGTACGAGCCTTTTTGCTAAGCGCAGAAAATTACAACCTTCTTTTAAATACATCCAACCGTATTCACTGAGGCTAGGGCCAGGTGGATATTGCACGTTTGGCTTGGAATCTGTGGACATGGGGTTGGAATTATATCGGAATAGCCGTATATTGTCTATTGAGATGAGAGGTTCTAAGACTGCTAACTACTCGGCCAGATATCCGCCATCAATAGGTAAAGCAGCCCCGTTAATATAGGAGGCTTCTTCTGAACAAAGCCACACCACAACTCGAGCCACTTCATCAGCTTGGCCCATACGGCCTGCCGGTTGGTCCTTTTCCAGAAACTTGTAAGCCAAAGCTTTCTTGGTTCGCTCAAACCATCCGGAAATTCCTGCTGGTGCTCCGCCTGTTTTAATGACGTTTCTCGCAACCATTTCTCTTTCAATCATTTCGGTGTCGATTAACCCGGGGCAAATTGCATTAATCCGAATGCCTGATTTCGCGTACTCAAGCACCGCCGTTTTTGTAAGGCCTATGATCCCATGCTTGCTTGCTGAATACGGCGCAAACTTCCGGAGCCCTGCCAAACCTGCAATAGAAGATGTATTGACAATAGCGCCGCCACCGGATTTAAGCATTGCCGGAATTTCATATTTCATGCACAACCAAACACCCTTTAGATTCACATCAATAACACGATCCCATTCTTCTTCAGGGCAAACCGCAATTTTTGCACTCTCGCCTTCAGTGCCAGCATTATTGTGAGCAAAATCAAGCCGTCCATAGAAGTCCATAACTTCTTTTACTAAGGCCTCAACATCCTGCGCCCGCGAAACATCTGTTTTTCGAAAAAGTCCTTGAACACCGAGTTTCTCGATTTCTTTGAGCGTTTGCTCACCTTTCGCTTCATTAATATCCGCGAGCACAACGCGGGCTCCGCAGCGGGCAAATTCCAACGCCGTAGCCCTCCCGATACCGGAAGCTGCACCTGTCACCAAAGCTACTTTATCCTGAAAATGGTATCTATCTCTATCCATAATACTCTGCCATTTCTCCATATTGAGCTGGGCTCACTAAACTAATTTCGCATTAAAAAAGATGCTGCTGTCTTCAAACATTAATGCGGCGCTTTGTGAAACGCCTGTATTATATTACAAAAACTCCCCATAATGTACGACCCGTTGACTCCGTCAAGGGCTGCTCCGCTGCTTTCGCAACTGGCTTATGAGATTAGAAGATTCAAAAAGTCCATTGATAGCCGATATAAACCGTGAAATGCTTTGGGCCGTAGACATCAGTCCCAGAAGAAAATAACAGGTGATGGCTTGAAGTAAAGTTCACTTGCCCGCCGCCATTTAACCCAAGACCGCTTCGTCCGTCTACCTTGTCTGGTGTCCGGTAAAGAATCTCACCTCCAAGGGTAACCCATTTTGAAAAATCTCGCTGTAATAGCCACCCCGTATAGACCCAATTCTTATTTCCTTTACCTGGATTAAACCAGTACCCGCTTCCCCCATAAGTGACCCAAGGCCCCCAGCTTTTTTGTGCCCAAAGCGGAAGAAAGAGTTGGGTCTTGCCATTTCCAAGACCTCTTTTGTCATTTCCTGTAGGAAGTTCTACTTGAGGATACGTTGCGACTTGCGGAATCCAGCTGGTTTCTTGGATGAAACGATATTTCGCACCTATTTCGGTATCCCCATAACCATACGTTATACCCTTTTCTTTTTTGTGGTTAAAAGTAAATCCTGCCAATACGTGGAATTGAAGCTCATGCCACAAACCATAGTTGAAATCAACGTGCGGGAGCGTTCCGGAAGAGCCTCCTTTGTCACGCATAAATGTGGAAGTGGTAATAATTTCGCCATGTTTATATTCGACGGGCACAGGATCATCTGTAAAAAATGGAGGGCCTGCGAAAAGAGCTTTTTGGAAAAG